>Ga0335074_10000516_pt1 | contig 55033 bp, 41 predicted proteins | sample Lox_Sample_23_FD_206715 | JGI IMG/M metagenome (GOLD analysis project Ga0335074, IMG submission 206715) | Soil microbial communities from Loxahatchee National Wildlife Refuge, Florida, United States - Lox_Sample_2.3 | ecosystem: Environmental > Terrestrial > Soil > Wetlands | place: USA...
CAACCCAAGACGCCAGCAGCAGCCCAGGCCACGCTCTCACTTTTTGATGCGCCCGCCGACCAGCCCTCCGACAAAGATGCATTTGTGTGGGATGAGTCCAAGGGGATTGACTAATCGGCGTCCTGCCAGCTTGCGATATTCTAAGCGGGCACTCACTCACGCATCAGAAATGTCCTGAAACTTGGAGTCCTGAAGTCCCCATATGGATATCTCTCCTGACAAACAGAACGTTGACCGCGTCTTCTCTAACACGGCCTACTACATCGATTTCTACCAGCGCGACTACCGTTGGACTGACGAGCCTGTGCTGCGGCTGCTCGACGACATTTTCCACAAGTTCAAAGAGCAATACGCTCGTTCCAGCGACCTCGACCCCGGCAAGGAGACAATTACCGCACACTATCCGTGGTATTACCTCAACACATACGTCACAAACGTAGTGGACGGTCGGGTCTACGTGGTCGATGGGCAGCAACGGCTGACCACCCTTTCGCTCATCTTGATAAAGTTGCGACAACTGGCGAAGCTGCACAGCTCAAAGCTGGCGGGGTGGATCGACAGCAAAATCGCGGGGCAGTCCGGATTCGAGCAAGAATTCTGGATGAACCACGTCGGCCATAAGGCAGCACTTCAGGCATTGTTCGACGGAGTAGAGACGAAGAACATCGATGTCAGCAGTGGAATCACGGCGCAGAACATGGTCAAGAATTATGCGACGATCTCGCTGTTTCTGGATAAGGGATTAAAGGACAAACCCTGCTTCGAGACGTTCGTCTTTTACTTTCTTCACCGCCTCGTGTTGATCAATCTGGCGGTCGAACAAACTGATGTCTCCATGGTCTTCGAGGTCATCAACGACCGTGGCGTGCGCCTGCGCCCTTACGAAATTCTTAAGGGCAAGCTGCTAGGCCAGATCAATAAGATTGAACTCGATCAAGGGAATTACAACGGCCTTTGGGAAGATCGGGCGACTGCCGTCAATTCCTTCAGGGAAGACGAGCTCGATAGCTTTTTCCGCTTCTACCTTAAAGCCAAGTTTGCGACAACACGCAAGGAAGGTCAGCGCTTCGACGGTGACTACCACCGGGCAATGTTTGCGCCGGACATGGACGAACAGCTCGGCTTACTCCACAGTTCGCCCAAGGTAAAGGCATTTCTGAAGGGTGACTTTAGCTACTACACCGACCTTTACATAAAGCTCCAAGAAGCCTACCGCTCAGAAGTCAAAGCATTCCCAGCCGTTTACTACAATGCCATGCTGGACCTCGATGCGCCTTTTCATCTTGTGTTGTCGGCTTGCGTGTTCAACGACCCAGACGAAGATTCCAAAATCCGATTGATCTCATCCGAGATCGACCGCTATTTCTCGCTACTTCAGCTACAGGGCGCTTACGATAGTAATGAGTTTGCTGACTCCCTATTCCGAATCTCCGAGCTGATCCGTGGCCAGAACACAGAAGTCTTTCGCCCGGCATTTGATAGTCAACTCACGGCTATGATTGCGGCTAGACGCAATGTGCAGACAGCGGAGCCTCTAAGCTACGCAGCCTTCAAGCAGACCGGCAGCAATCTGAACACTCGTTTTAAGCGCTACTTCTTTGCACGGGTGGAAGAGTTCTTGGCAAGCAAGATGAAGCTGAACCCCAAACATTCAATAGCCGACCTAGTTACGAAGACCGGTTCAAAAACTGGATTCCACGTAGAGCACATCTTGTCGTGGAATGAGGAAAACAAAGCGTTATTTGAAGGCGATGAAGAGCGTTTTGAGTTGGAGCGCAATCGGCTCGGCGGCATTCTCTTGCTCAAGGGTAAAGACAACATTTCCAGCAGCAACGAACCTTATGCCGACAAGCTTAAGTCGTACGCCAACACGCTTTACTGGAACGAAACCCTACGTGCCGATAGCTACAAGTCTAAGTTGGACATGACGGCTCTGAAGGATGAGTTTGGCCTCGAACTGGAACCCCTCGACCACTTCGGCCCGGATGAGCTTGAAGCGCGACACAAGCTTCTGTTCAAACTGGTTGGCATAATCTGGAAATGAATGTCAGCACTACTACACAGCTTAAGCGCCGACGCCGCTATCCAGGTCTAGCATCTGTATATGCGGTACAACATCTACCGCGCTGAAATCGGGCCACGCTATGCTGACCATCTCCAAGCCGCTGTCGGCTTCACAGGTGCGAACGTACCATGAGCGGGAGTTTGCCTCTGAGCGACAGAACTATTGGAGCCGCGACCAGCAGGGACATAGCGAGTGGCAAGGCAAGCTGGCCGAGCAGTGGGGCTTATCAGGTCCAGTTGGCAATGAGCACTTCGCCAGATTGACCGAAGGCCAGCATTCGCACACGGAAGCGCAGCTCGTTCGCCATCAAGCCTCGAAAACTTACGAGGGAAAGTTCGGCAAGGAAGTAACGAGCGTAGAGCATCGCGCCGGTTGGGATGCTACGTTCTCCGCGCCGAAGTCTGTTTCTCTCACCGCCCTTGTCGGAGGCGATGAGCGCGTGCGTGAGGCGCATCGGGAGAGTGTGCGTGTCGCCCTGGGAGAGTTGGAGAAGTACACGCAGGCCCGCATCGGCAATGTTCATGCGCCGGAGACAACTGGAAAATTTGTCGCAGCTACCTTTGAGCACGACACCGCGCGGCCTGTGGATGGCTACGCCGCGCCGCAACTCCACACCCATGCGGTGATCTTCAATGTCACCGAGCGCGAGAACGGACAGACCCGCGCCTTGCAGCCGCAGGAGCTATTCGCATCGCAACGCTATGCCACCAGCGTTTACCGCTCTGAACTGGCGATGCGGTTGCAGGGTTTGGGCTACGAGTTGGAGCGCGGCAAGCATGGACAGCCGGAGATTAAGGGTTATACGAAGGAGTATCTGGAAGCCAGCAGCCCACGCCGGGAGCAGATCAAAGACCATCTGCGCGAGATGGGGATAGACGGCGCGGGAGCCGCGCAGGTCGCAGCCCACCGGACGCGCGACAGCAAAGAGCTACTATCACCGCAACAGGTATTAGAGAGACACAGGAACCTTGCCGCGCAGTATGGACACCAGGCCGACAAAGTTGTGGCCGAGGCGCAGGAGCGCGGACAGCGCCACGTTCACGAACCCGAATTGAATCGGAGCGCAGTGACCGCGCAGCAGGCCGTCACCTATGCCCGCGACCATCTCTTTGAGCGTTCCGCCGTGCTGGACCGGCGCGAACTTCTGGAAGCGGCGCTCAATCGCGGCATGGGTGAAACAACGTATGCCCACATCCGGCAGGAGTTCGCACAGCGGGCCGCGCGAGGGGAGTTCCGCACCGTCGATCATGCCGGAGCAGGCCAGCAGTACACCACCGCAGTCATGCTTCGCATGGAGCGCGAGATTGTTGCAAAGATGCAGGAAGGTAATCAGCGCGGGATGAGTGACCCGATGCTGGTTGATTCGCGTATCCGCATTGCGACCGAAGACCGCCACCCGGAGCTGAATACTTCGCAGCGCCAAGTCGTGGATGATGTGTTTCTCTCCCGCGAAAAAATAGTCGGATTCGATGGAGTCGCCGGGGCTGGCAAGACAACGACATTGGCCGTCATCCGTGAAGGCGCGGAGGCGCAAGGGTACAAGGTCGAAGGCTTCGCACCTACGTCTCGCGCGGCACAAAAGCTGGCCGACGCTGGTATGGAAACATCGACGCTGCAAAAGCATCTTGCGCGTGGAGAAAAGCCGGATACCGGCGAGCGCCGTCTATATGTGCTCGATGAATCATCGCTTGCATCCACCAGGCAGATGCACGAGTTTGTGAATCGCCTGCATCCGAATGACCGCGTGTTGCTGGTAGGCGACCGCAGACAACATGAGGCAGTCGAGGCAGGACGTCCCTTCGCGCAGCTTCAAGACGCGGGCATGAAGACAGTCAAGCTAGAAGAAATCGTCCGCCAGAAAAACCCGGAGCTGAAACAGGTAGTAGAACAGCTTGCGCGGGGTGAGGTACGCGAGGCCGTGCAGGGTTTGGAGCGGCAGGGCCGCGTCCATGAGATTCCAGAGCGTGAGAATCGCATTGCAGCGATTGCGACAGAATACGCGAAATCACCAGAGGGTACGCTAGTTGTTTCTCCCGACAATCATTCCCGCGTGGAGATCAATCTGGCGATTCGTGCCGAGATGCAGGAGCGCGGGTTAGTCAGCAAAGACGAACATTCCATTGCGGCGCTCGTTCCACGCCAAGACCTTACAGGGCCGGAGCGGACATGGGCAGCACGGTACGAGTTTAACGATGTAGTGCGCTATGCCCGCGCGTCGAAAGAAACCGGGATGGAGGGCGGCGAATACGCGCGAGTCAAGAGCGTGGACGCTGAGAAAAACCTGTTAACCGTAGTGCGGGCCGATGGCTCCGAGTTGACCTATGATCCGCGCAGGCAGCAGGGCGTATCTGTTTACCGCGAGGAATCGCGCAGCTTTTCCGTGGGCGACCGCATCCAGTTCACCGCGCCAGCCAACGATTTGAAGGTTGCCAACCGCGAATTAGGAACGGTCGAGGCCATCGGCCAGGATGGGCGTCTGTCTCTCAAGATGGACGGAGGCCGCGACGTGCAACTCGATCCGCGCGAGCATCCGCATCTCGATCATGGTTATGCGGTGACGAGCCATTCCAGCCAGGGGCAGACCGCCGAGCGGGTGTTGATCCACGTCGATACCGAGTTGGCCGCGAAAGACCTGCTCAACAGTCGCATGGCCTATGTCGCCGTTTCGCGCGGCGCGGAAGACGCACAGATATACACCAACGACCGCGCGAAGCTGCCGGAGGCGTTAGGGCATGACGTGTCCCACGAGAGCGCCCACACGTCAGCGATCAAGCCGGAGCAAGCCATCACGCCGAAGCAGCCGGAAATCGCGCCGGTCATCGAACACGGCTTAGGCATAGGGCATAGCCTCTAATAAGAGCATTTCGCTACACTGCTTCAAGAAGGGCATAGCAGCGAAATGACAAAAAATGCACAATTCGCCTGCACAGTTCCTACACAGCCAAAAACAGCCTATTTATCCCTCGATAAATCAGTTGTTTCTAAAAATCAACTCACTCATCAGGGATGACAGCTTTGGGTACCGGAACCGCTCGTTTGGTGGGACGATGAAGGTATGAACGAACCGCAGTCATATGCGGCAGAACGAAACGCGGCAGCCTCGGGTATGCACATCACCGACTCGAAGCGTAAGTTCATCCGTGGCCGCTGGATCGTGCGCTGGGTGGCGTTGCTTTATGCCGGATATTTGTTTTTTATGCCGGCTTATCATCGGCATTCCTCTGCGGTCTGGATGGAATCTGCGGCGATTTATGCTGCTTTCGCCATTCTTTATTTTCTCGTCGCAGAGCTTACTGGGCGCCGTCAAACGATAGCCTTTGTGCTGTTCTTTCTCATCGTCTTTCTCTATTACCCGCTCAGCCAGCAAGCCTATGTACTATTCGCCTACCCTTTCGCAATGCTCTGCCTTTTCCTCAGCCGTTTGCGAACCCTGTTCCTTGTGCTCGTTGCGATGATGGCCGGAGTCGTGGCGGAGACGCAATGCCTCGGTCATACTTACGCCACAGCGGAAAGTGTCCTCTTCTACTGCGCATTCTTTGGTCTTAGCAACTTCGCCTTCGCCCAGCAGGCGCGAACCAATTCTCTTCTTGAGCGCGCAAATACTGAGATCGAACGCCTGTCCCAGGAAGCGGAACGCGAGCGCATCGCACGCGATCTGCACGATCTTCTTGGCCATACTTTGACCGTGATTGCGGTCAAGCTCGATCTTGCCCGGCGGCTGCTTTCCCACGACTCCGATCGCGCAAGAAATGAGATCGTGGAAGCGGAACAGACCGCTCGCAATGCCCTCGCCGAGGTGAGGGAAGCTGTGTCCGGCTATCGGGCTGAAGGGCTGGATGCCGAGATCAGCCACGCCCGGAGAAGCCTGCTTTCCGCCGGTGTCAAACTGACCACGGCTCTCGCACCAGTGGGTCTCTCATCGAGCCAGGTCAACGTGCTTTGCCTGGCCCTGCGCGAGGCAGTAACGAACGTTGTCCGCCATGCTCATGCAACCCTCTGCCGCGTCACGCTTCTCGAAAAGGACAGGACGATTCATTTCACGATTGAGGATAACGGGCGTGGCGGGCAGATTCATGAAGGCAATGGCCTGCGTGGCATGCGCGAGCGGGTTCAATCTATGGCCGGAACTGTAAAGCTGACAGGCGTCGCAACTGGAGGAATGAGCCTTGAAATAACCTTGCCGCCGGCCGCCGCGCCATCGTCGCAATCAGAGCCGGACATTGCAGGAAAGGTGGAAATCCTTTGACGCAAAAAATACGCGTGCTGCTGGCCGAGGACCAGGGTATGTTGCGCGGTGCGCTCGCCACGCTGCTCTCGATCGAACCCGATATTGAGGTGCTTGGGTCTTTTCCCGATGGGGAGCAGGCCCTTCAGGCCGTCGGAAAACACCGTCCGGATGTCTTGGTCGCGGACATTGAAATGCCGAAAATGACCGGGCTTGAACTCACTGCGCGCGTAAAAGAGCTTTATCCGCACACACGCGTCCTGATACTAACCACCTTCGCGCGCCCGGGATATTTGCGGCGGGCGCTGGAAGCAGGAGCATCTGCCTATCTGCTCAAGGACCGGCCCTCCGAAGAATTCGCCGATGCTGTCCGGAGGGTCAGCCGCGGGGCCCGTATCGTGGATCCCCAACTGGCGTCAGAGATTTGGAGTGCGGAGAAAGACCCCCTTACTGACCGGGAACGTCTGATTCTTCGCCGTGCGGGAGATGGCGAAACAACTGCTGAATTGGCGCGTTCGCTGCGGCTCACAGAGGGGACAGTGCGCAACTATCTTTCCGAGGCCATCTCCAAGCTGCACGCTTCCAGCCGCTTTGAAGCGGCCCGGATCGCTCGCAATAAAGGGTGGCTCTGAGATGCAGCTGTAGACACGCTCTCTACTATCGGGCGCATAGCTCGGCGTCAAACTCTCCTTCTAACCAGCCACCACCCCACCCTCATCTAGCCCCTAAAAACTCCTCAATCCGCTCAGCCGCAGCCTTGGCCCCGCCAAACCGCCGCATGGACTCGGACACTCGCTTCGCCGATTCACGGTAGGAGGGCTCGTTCAGCACCCGCTTCACCTTCCCGCTGAACTCCGCCACATCCACGCGCTTCTCGCCGTCCGCGCCCGTCACCGGCATCACCACTTCGCCCGCGCCCAGCGCCGCCAGCCGCCGCGCGTTGCTCTCGCGCTCGGTAATCGTAGGGATAATCACCGCTGGCGTTCCTGCGTTCAGGCACGTCATCACCGAACTGTGCCCGCCGTGAAACACAATCAGGTCCGCACGCTCGGCCATCAGCGGACCCGGCACATACGCCGTGTGCCGAAAATTCTTCGGCAACGTCCCAAACTCCGCCGGTAGCTCCTGATGGCCCGTCGTCAGTACAACGTCCACCGGCTCATCGGCCAGCGCCTCAATGGCCGTGCGAATCACCACGATCGAATCCACCGGCGTGGCCGACGTAAAATAGCGCGGGTTTCCCGAATACACCCAGATGAGCGGTCGCTTCCCGCCCTGCCCGTTGCGCCCGTCCATTTCCTCCACCCATGCCGGCAGTGCCGCCCCGCTGCGCTGAAAGACCATCGGTCCGATATACGTCACGTTCGCATCTTTCGCCACCGGGTCCGACTCCGGTGATCCCACAATCAACGCCAGGTCCCCGGCCAGCAGGTCGACCACCCGCTTCACCGGCTTCAGTCCGTGCTCCTGCATCACCGCACCGAAAAATTCCGCTCCGCTCGGCAGCCCCGCCGGCCGCTCGTCTTCCCACCACGTAAAGCCACGGCTCGCCGGATGGATATTCCCCTGCAGCACAGTCGCCAGCGGCGCCTTCGCGATGCGCGCTGCCAGGCAGGCAATCGGCTCAAACGAATCCACCACCATGTCGGGATTGAATCCGCGCACCAGGTCCACGTACGCAGCCACCGCGCCGCGAACATACGGCTCGCTGGTGTAGACGCCTGCGAAGAAGTGCTCCACGTCCCATCCCTCCGCCACCATCGTCAGGTCGAACGCAGGTTCGGGCATCGGCGTCGCCGGCATTGGCAGGCTCGTCAATCCCGCTTCTGCGATCAGGATTTGCGGCGCGGGCGCTGGATTGAAGACCGCCACTTCATGCCCGCGATCGGCCAGTGCGCGCGCAATGGGAACCATGCGCGTCGGCAGTCCCAGGTCATTCGCGGGGAGCATCGTGAAAAGAAATCTGGCCATTCGGCCTCCTTCAAATCGCTGTCGAGGGCCCGGCGCGCACGCTGCAATTGCGCGCCCACTCCATATAAGGTTGGGGATTTCGCGGGAAGGGCTGAAGAATCCGAAAGAGTGAGTTCAGGGTTCGGACTTCCCGAATCTAGCCGCTGCATAATGCGCTGTCAAGGAAGCTCCTGAGCAACGTGGATCTGCGAGGCGTTGCGGCCGTGACAATTCGCCCGCAGAACACCACCCCCATGCCGCCCCACGAGCCGAGGTTCTTAACCTGCATATTGGCGATTCGGCTCCCGTTGGATTTCTTCGGCGTCGAGCTCATTCCGAGAATAAAATTCATTCAATCCCGAGGAGGCCCTCCATGAGATCCAATTGGATTCGGTTGGCTGGCATCTTCTTCCTCATTGCATCGTTTCCTGGCTTCTCAGCCGCGGCTCGCGCGCAGAACAAGGCCGACGAAGCTGCGGTTCGGAATATTCCGCAGGCATTTGCGGCCGCGTGGGCCAAGCATGACGGACAACAACTGTCCCTGATCATGTCTGATGACGTGGACTTCGTCGACGTCGGTGGTGATTGGCTGCGTGGAAGAGCAGATTTCGCGCTCTATCACAGCCGGCTGCTTTCCTCCCGTTTCCGGAACTCGATTGTCACGCCGCTTGTGATCTCGGTCCGCTTTCTCCGCCCCGACCTTGCAGTGCTTCACTGGAGTTGGAGAATCGACGGCGACCGGAACTTTGACATGACTCCCCGGAAACCGCGCTTCGGGCTCTTCACAATGATCGTCGCAAAGAGAAAGGGAAAATGGCTGGTCGTGGTAGCGCAGAACACCAACCGGATCCCGCCTCCCAACCCCGATCCTGAGATGGAAGGGATTAAACCAGGCATTCTCTTCCCCGCCGGCCACTAGAAGCGTTTAGGCTACCCGGGAACTCGGGTGATCTACACTCACCAGGTTCTCAGTTGCTTGTAACATGTCAACCCGCTCATCGAGCGATGAGGTGCTCGAACGTGGGCCGGTTTGATACTCGGCGATTATGTATCAAGTAAGCCCGGAGGACGCGTCATCGGAGACTGCCGACCTCTATGTGGCCGGGGGCTGGCTCCGAGCGCCATCGAATCCCAAACTCTCACCTTCGCGTACTGATGCTCGACCATGGTCCAATGCGAGTTAATATTCGGACACGTCACAAAACCCAGCTCCCAGTCGCACGAAGCAAGTTCATACCGCATCTGGCACAAACTGTGTATCCGCACCCTTCTCAAAGACGACGTATGTCCTCTTCCACGGCTCATCGTTGGTCACTCGCCACTTGTGTACAGAGCCAGTGTGCGGTTGGGCGATGTGTTACGCCGTTTTGCAAGATCTTCCAATTCGAGTGCCTGAAGGGGGCGACTTCAATCGCGTACGACGCTTTCCTAACCGTATCTTCTTCCAATCTTGCGAGTTTCCTTGATCGACCCAAACTTAGAATCGTCTTTTCAGTTCGTGATTTGAATTCACATTTCCTGGACGACATTCCCGCCACTGGTGAGCGCGATCTTCAGGCGAGCTCGGCCCCCGACTGGTCTTACCGCTGTCCGGGGAACACTGTGTCCGCCGGGAAAGCCGCTCGTTGTGGCCCTTGCTGATACCTCGGCGCTAACAACGTAATTCAGCTTTAACTTCACTTTCGTGCGTTGTTCGCAGCTTCCTCGATAAATGCGGCAACTTCCTTCGGATGTGAGATGTAGACTACATGGCTGGCGCCCGGCACTTCGGTTACGTGGCTCCTGGCGCGCGCGGCATACCAACGCTCCAGTTTGGGGCTGATCGTGCGATCGCTCCCCGCTACCACCATCCAGCTTGGCTTGGTCCGCCACGCCGCGGCCGTGATCACTGCTGAGAAGTTCTGCGCGAAGTTAAACACCTGCGAGCGCGCCATAAAAGCAGCTTGGCTGGCGGGAAGGTCGGCGGCGAACAGTTCGTGGAATCGGGCGGGATCTATGTAAGTGAAGCCGTCTGGCGTCTTCTTGATTGCGCCAGACTTGGCCAGGTCGCTCGGGAAGAGCTTGCCGTCTTGCGATTCACTTTCTCCCACATCCGGCATGTGAGCGGCGACATAAACGAGCCCGACAACGGATGGATCAGTGCCGGCTTCGGTGATGACAGCGCCACCATAGCTATGGGCGACAAGAATGCATGGACCGTTTTGCAAAGCAAGGACGCGTTTTGTGGCGGCGACGTCCTCCTTAAAGGTCGTCTCTGGTTCTTGCACCATGCTGACTGTATAGCCATCCTTAACCAGAATGTCGTAAACGCCTTTCCAGCCGGAGGCATCAGCCCAGGCGCCGTGCACCAGGACAATATTCTTTACAGGAGTGCTTTGCGCCAGGGCTGAGATCCCCGCGAACGTCGCAAGGAGCCCGATTAGGGCAAAAACAGTTTCGGGAATCAAACGAAATTGCCGATTGTTATCCGTGTACATATATCCCTTTCTTTGCTTCGAGCTAAATACCCTGGTTCGTCTGCAGCTTTATTAGGAGCAAAAGCCATTCGCGCCACAGCTCAAATGATTCGGCCCAATGATGCCCAAGGTCAAGCTGCGTTAACGGATTTTGACGGCAGCTCGAGGCGAACCGCAAGTCAGCAAATCACACGCATGCCACCCTGCTGATTGTCCTAAGCCGTTTTATTGAGGCAGTTCTTCACCGGACTGCTCGCGCACCATGTACTCTGCGTACCAATCTGGCCAGTTGGGGTCGGCTTGCCCTATCCGTTTCTCGTGCTCCCCATGCGCCTTCGCTGCGCGAATCATTGCCTGCGCAAGATCGTCCGCCGACGCATACGTCGTGTCGCCTGCAACGCGTCCAGGAAGCCGCTGCGTGACTTCCTGCAGCAGCCAGCTATTGCCATCCGGGTCGCTGAACGAGACAAAGGAACTGTAACTGAGATGCTCGGGCTGTGTCCCGCTGACTCGGGCGCCGATGCCTGGAAATCTGCAGGCAGTCCCGGTTTCACAGTGGAATACCTCGCTTGCATCGATGCCTCGCATGACCAGTTGCTGACGCGCACTCTCAATGTCGGAGACAGCGAGGAGCAGGCCCTGGGCCGAACCGGGTGTCGCCGATGTGAGGTTTACCCCGAATTGGATCGAGCTTCCGGAACCGGGAGGCGTGAATTGGACCAGGCGGAACGCATTGCCGGCGGCGCGATCGGCGTCGAGCCGCCACCCGAGCTTTGTGTAGAACTCCTTTGCGCGATCGACATCGGAGACTGGGATGACAACCACTTCGAGCTTCATGTCGACATTATGGATGCTCGTACCATTCGTAGCTTTCTTACTGTGTATTTCGTTAGTGCTCATTGTTGACTCCGATGTTGCGAGGGATGGCCGGCCCTTATATTGCCGAAGAATTTGAGACGGTGGGCCCATCCGTTCATTGACGAGAAATTTATCCTGCTTCAGGGAGACCTTACGCACCCTCGACGATGCGAAAGTCTCGTTCCGCGCCGGAACCGAGTGCCTGAAGCGCCTTCTGGTATGCCTTGCTTTCGTAAGCTGCGAGGGCGATCTCGTAACTGTCGAATTCGACCAGGACCGCCCGCAGCTGCAAACCGGCTTCGCGGGTTTGAATCTGACTTGTGGATCTGGTCAGGAAGCGTCCGCCGAACGACTTTAGCGCCGGCACTGCCAATTGGCCGTTTGCCTTTACCGCTGATTCGTCCGAAATCGATCGATAGACAACAACCCAATAACCCTTTTTCATAACGTCCCCTTTCGATGTTTCTGACTGCGATTCGAAGGATCTTCTTGTTATTCGCCTGATTTACGCCGCGCTTCTGTCGGTCTTCACGCTGTTCCGATCTTCGATGGCCTTAACACTGTTTGCAAATGCCTTTTCTAAAACACCCCTGCCGATAGTGCCCAACACAAGGCCGAGCAGACGTCCCTTGAGATTCTTGCCTTCGCGGATAACGGCCACATCAATGTCTGTGCTGCCATCGGGGCGACGCGTAAAAGTGTAGGTGTGGCCCGAAGCGCCTCCCCAAACGTTGGAGTCCGTCGTGGTGAGGATGACATTGTCAGGATTGGACCAGTCGTAATGCAGCCGCTCCCAGATGCCGCCAGAACCTTCAGTGACGTCGGCAAATGTGCTGCCGCGTTGATGCACCCTGAGATATTCGTCGGCGCTGTTTCTGAAGAGTTTTGAACGGCCGGGTCCGAAATCTGTGAGCCCTGCGACATACTGCTCGGGTGTCAGGCGGGTTGCGTGGTGAAGGTGGATCGTGGGCATATTGTTTCTCCTTTGTGTTCGTGACCTAGTCAAAAGAATCAGCCGCGAAGAACGGGGGCTCCGAAGGGAGCGCCTGTCATTCCCCCATCCACGATCAACTCGATAGCGTTGATGTACGACGAATCGTCCGAGGCAAGGAAGAGTACGGCTTTGGCCAGTTCTTCCGGTTCGCCCCAACGCCCCAGCGCAATCGAAGAGGAGACGAAGTCAGCAAGCTTGGCAGATTGCTCTGCAGTGTCGTTAGCGCGGGACCCGCGCTTCCAGATGGGAGTCTTTGTTGCTCCGGGCGCTACCACGTTGACGCGAATGTTGCGGGGCGCAAGATCGGCGGCGATCGCGCGCGCCATGGAGACGAGGCCACCCTTCGTGGCTGCATATGCAGCCATGCCAGCCTGGCCCAGGTAGTTGTGCACGGATCCGTTGAAGATGACGCTTCCGTTGTCATTCAGCAATGGAGCGGCTGAATTGACCGTAAAGAAAGCGCCATTCATGTTGGTATGAATGATGTTCTCGAAAATGGCCTCGTCAGTCGCGCCTGTAGGCGTCCTGCCGGAAATGCCGGCATTGGCGAAGACAATATCAAGCTTGCCGAAATCACTGGCAAGCGCTGAGAAAAGCTGCTTGCGGTCTTCGGCAACGGTAACGTCGGCGCGGTAGCCGCGCGCATTGGGTCCGAGTTCGGCAACCGCTTCATCCAGCGTTCTTTGATCGCGGCCGGTAATGGCGACTTCAGCGCCTTCGGCGATGAAAAGACGAGCTGTGGCGAGCCCGATGCCGCTGTTGCCTCCGGTGATGAGAGCCTTTTTCCCTGAGAGTTTCATGATTTCCTCCTATGCGTGACCGTCGCCAATTATGATGACCGTCATACTTATGATATGATGATCATCATAGATGGAGGTTGCAGAAAAAATGCGCTACCCCGCCAAATATACTGCCGCGAAACATGAACGGATCGTGAAAGAGGCTTCCCGCCTGTTCCGCGAGCGCGGATTTGAGAATGTGACCGTGGGCGAGGTGATGAAGGCCGCAGGTCTCACGCATGGCGCATTTTACGCGCACTTCGGATCAAAGCAGGAGTTGCAGGAGGCTGCCGTTGCCTACGGACAAGGGCTTACTGCAAGCCGCAACCGGGGCTACGGCGGGACGAAAAAGGGCAGACGAGCCTATGCTGACCGATACCTGAGTCCGCGGCATCGGGACAATCCTGGCGACGGCTGCACCATGGCCGCACTTGCACAGGACGTGGCTCGTTCGACGCCCGAACTCAAATCGGCATTTGAGCAGGGATTTGAAGAAATTCTCTCAGTGAGTGGAGAACGGAAGGAGGCCATCTTTCAAACAGCCGCGCTGCTCGGCGGTATTGTGCTGGCTCGCGCCGTCCAGGACCCACAACTCTCGGAGGAGATTCTTAGGAGTGTTCAACAGAAGCTCCGTTGACAATTGTCGATTCGCGATATCAGGTCAACGCACTCACCAACCCCTCAACACCCCGCCGCATCTCAACCCTGCAACCTCCTCCGCAAACCAACATGAAACGTCTCGCCTCCATCCGCATCTGATGCTGTATAGCGGACCAGACCCGCTGCCGAGCCTACCCCGAAGCGCGGTTTGGAAAGGAAGATCATAATGCCCATGCCTCCCGCCCCCCATACAACACCGGACCCATTTCCCCAATTCGCGCCTCCACTCGCCCCAAACACCTCGCACGACCCCGCCCAACAACTCCCGCCTCTCGGCTCCGCACTCAAAGTGCTCATGGTCTGGCCGCGTTTCCCGCCTTCCTTCTGGGGCTTTGAAGGAGTCCTCGAAATGCTCCCTGAGCGCTCCGTCATGCCGCCCCTCGGCCTCATCACCGTCGCCGCTCTCTGCCCCGCAAACTGGCAAATTCGCCTCCTCGACCGCGCCTTCGAGGAGCTGCGCGACGAGGATCTGCTCTGGGCCGACCTCGTCATGGTCAGCGCCATGATCGCCCAGCGCGCAGACACCCTCGCCATCCTCGACCGCGCCCGCGCACTCCATCGCCGCACCTTCATCGGAGGCCCCTGGGCCAGTTGCCAGCCCGACATTCTGCTCGACCACGCCGACCACGTCCTCATCGGCGAAGCCGAAGAGGTCTTTCCCGCCATCGCCTCCGCACTCGAGCTGGGCACTGCGCACCGTCTCTACCGCGTCGACGACAAGCCCGACATGACCCACAGCCCCGTACCCCGCTTCGATCTGCTCCGCATGGACAAATACACATCCATGTCCATTCAGTTCTCGCGCGGATGCCCCTTTCAGTGCGAGTTCTGCGACATCATCACCATCTACGGTCGCCGTCCCCGCGCCAAATCCCCCGCGCAGGTGCTCGCCGAGCTCGATGCTCTCCGCCGTCTCAACTGGCACAACGAGGTCTTCATCGTCGACGACAACTTCATCGGCAACCAGCACAAGGCCCTTGCTCTGGCGCAGGAACTAAAAACATGGCAGGAGCGCAACGGGCATCCCGTCTCCTTCTACACCGAGGCCTCCATCGATCTCGCCGACAAACCCGAGCTCCTCGCCGCCATGGTCGAAGCCAACTTCATGTATGTCTTCATCGGCATTGAGACGCCCTCCGCCGAAGCCCTCAAGGGCTCCCGCAAATTTCAGAACCTCCGCGGCAACATCGCCGATCAGGTTCGCGTCATTCGCGAAAGCGGCCTCTGGGTCCTCGCCGGCTTCATCGTCGGCTTCGACTCCGACGACGAAACCATCTTTGCCCGCCAGCTTGAGTTCATCCATCAGACCGGAATCACCTGGGCCATGGCCGGCGTCCTTCAGGCTCCGCCCACCACCGCCCTCTACGACCGCATGAAGCGCGAAGGCCGTCTCATCGAAGACAGCCAATCCACCACAAATTTCAGCCCGCCCAACTTCCACACCGCAATGCCTCTGCTGCCGCTGCTCCTCGGGCTCGCCGGCCTCCTTCGCGGCCTTTATGCGCCCCACGCATACTTCAGCCGCGCCTTCCGCTCCATCGACTCCTGGCAGCCGCGCCCCTCGCAGCACCCTCCCGTCATGGGATGGTCTTATGACCTGCGCGCGCTCTTCTCATCCATGTGGCATCAGGGCGTGCGCTCAAACTACCGCCTCGCGTTCTGGAGCTTTCTCTTCCTCATCCTCCGCAAGTGGTCGCGTCAGCCCGCCAAATTCTGGCTCGGATTCATGGTGCTCATGTCCGCGCACCACTTCATCAATTACGCGCAAGTCGCCGCTGCCGAGCTTGAAGCTCACTGCCGAACTATGGAGAACACTTCCACCGGCCCCAAAAATATGCGCAAGCCCGCAGCCACCAGCATCACACCAGCGCAAAGCGCGGCCCGCGCCTGACGCCTGCGCGCCCGCACGGCATGATTCGCCTTCTCTTCGGCTTTCCCGAGCGCTTATTCATTTTCCCGTAACAATCGTCTGGCAAACTTTTCTCTTGAGAACCCTGTCCCCCATCTCTGGTTCCCAACCCGTAACCGGGCCTCGTCTGGCCGGCGGGATCACGTCGCAGTCTCAAATCTCATAACAAACACTACAACTCTGGCTTCAACCCTCGTGGTAAAGCACAGTTAACGCCACCCAAGCTCGTTTTACTTTCTTTAGGAGTGTCCTTAATGTCGCAACCCCGTCGTCTCTGGCTGTCGTGCCTCGCGCTCGTCTGCCTTCTCGCCCTCCCTTTCGCCTCTTTCGCTCAGACCGCCGTTGACGGCGCCATCGGCGGCACCGTCACTGACACCACCGGTGCCGTTATCAGCGGTGCTAAGGTCACAGTCCGCAACATCGGCACCAACGCCGTGCAAAAAGCCACGGCTGACGCCTCCGGATATTTCCGCATCATCCATCTCGCTCCCGGGAGCTACAACGTCTCCATCGCCGCTAACGGCTTTCATACCTACCGCTCCGTCGATCTCACCGTACAGGTCGGCCTCCTCACCACCGTTGACGCGCATCTCTCCGTAGGCGCCGCCGCTCAGACCGTTCAGGTCTCCGGCGCAGCTCCGCTCGTCAACACAACATCGCCGGACTTCTCCGGAGTCATCAATCAGAACACGCTCAACAATCTCCCCGTCAGCAACTACCGCTGGTCCAGCTACGCTCTGCTCACGCCCGGCGTCGTCAATGACTCCAACGGCTACGGCCTGCTCAGCTTCCGCGGCCAGAGCACTCTGCTCAACAACGTCACCATCGACGGCACTGACGACAATCAGGCTTACTTCTCTGAGGAACGCGGACGCACCCGCGCCGGATACTCCACCATCAAGGCCGCCGTGCAGGAGTTCCAGGTCAACACCTCCAACTACTCCGTCGAGTATGGACGCTCCGCCGGCGGCATCGTCAACTCCGTCACCAAGAGCGGCAGCAATCACTTCCACGGCCAGGGCTACTACTTCGATCGCGACGGCGCATGGGCCGCAACCAACTCCACCGTCACGCATCCCGTCGAAACTTCCACCAACCCGCCCACTTACGAAGTTCTCCCCTTCAAGCCCACCGACCTTCGCCGTCAGTACGGCTTCACCTTCGGCGGCCCCATTCTTAAGGACCGGCTCTTCTTCTTCTTCGCCGCCGACCGCTTCTACCACGACTTCCCCGCTGCGGCTACAATCACCGGAACCAGCGCCAACGCCAACTTCTACAACCTCAACGGCGCCTACGCCCAAACGCAGATCGCCGACGTCGCCAACCTCACCGGCCTCTCCACGGCTGACGCCACCAGCCTCTACAACTCATCCATCGCCGGACTCACCACTCTGCTCGGCACCGCGCCTCGCACCGGCTCACAGACCATCTACTTCCCCAAAATCGACTGGCAGATCAACTCCAAAAACCATCTCGCCGTCGAGGCCAACCGTATGCGCTGGGAGTCGCCAGCCGGCATTCAGACCTCGCCCGCCGTTGCCTATGGCAAGGAGAGCTTCGGCAACGACTATGTCCGCGACAACTGGATCGTAGGCAAGCTCGATACCTTCATCACGCCCACTCTGAGCAACGAAGCCCGCTTCATGTACGGCCGCGACTTCGAGTTCGAGTTCAACCAGCAGCCCACCGCCTACGAGGAATCCAACCTCGTCAAGACCTCCACTGGCTACACCAATCCCTACGGTCTGCCGCCTAATGTTTACCTCAGCGGCTTCTTCCAGTTCGGCACGCCGACCTTCCTCAACCGCGCTGCTCTGCCTGACGAGCGCCGCTGGCAGCTCTCCGACACCGTCGAGTGGATCCATGGCAACCACGACTTCAAGTTCGGCGAGGACTACGTCCACACCTACGACCTCATCTCCAACCTCTACGATCAGTACGGCGAGTTCTACTACAGCGGTGCCGACACCCTGGGCAACTACGTCTCTGACCTCTATCTTTCGCAGCATAATCAGCCCGCCCAGCACTTCAACGACTTCAGCCAGGGCAGCGGACTCCCCGGCCTCGACTTCACCACCGGCGACTATGCCGTCTTCGCGCAGGACGAGTGGAAGGCCATGCGCCGCTTGAGCCTTACCCTCGGCGTTCGCTGGGACTACGAAGCATTCCCTTCGCCTCAGCTTCCCAATTCGCTGCTGGCCGTCACCTCGCACGTCGACAACAATTCAGTGGCCAACATCTCTCCGCGCGTCGGCTTCGCCTATGACGTCTTCGGCACCGGCAACACCGTCCTCCGCGGCGGATTCGGCCTCTTCTACGCGCGCGCCATCAACTCCACTCTCTACCAGGCCCTCGTCGAAACCGGGACCTCCAGCAGCCAGTCGAACCCGTATCTTTATCCCGGCGGCTCCTGCACGCCCACCTTTCCGCAAATCGTTCCCATCGCCCAGCAGGCCGCCTGCCTCGCTGGCAGCAACGCAACCGTCGACTACCTCGACCCCAACTTCAAGGTGCCGCAGATCCTTCAGGGCGACCTCACCGTTCAGCAGCAGCTCTCCAACAGCGATGTCATCAGCCTCTCCTGGCTCGGCTCCTGGGGACGCCGTCTGCCCGACTTCGTTGACACCAACCTGCCCAAGCCGACCGTCGTCAGCTTCACCGTCGACGATCCTACCCATCAGGGCCCGCTGCCCAACGGCTACTCCTTCAACGCAAACGCCTTCTTCGGCTCGCGTCCCAACCCCAACTTCAGCTCCATCACGGATATCTTCAGCGGTGTAACCTCCAACTACAACGCGCTGGTCGCGCAGTACCAGCACCGCTTCTCCCACCACGTGTCCCTCGACGCCAACTACACCTGGTCCCACGCGCTCGACTACGGCGAAAACAACACAACCGGCGCCTCAGCGACCGCGCTGCTCGATCCCACCAACATCAAGCTCGACTACGGCAACTCCAACCAGAACGTCCCCAACCGCCTCGTTGTCTATGGAGTCGCCGACTCGCCCTGGCACGTGAACGGCCCGCTCGGTTATCTCGTCAACAACTTCGAGCTCTCGCCGTCGTTGCAGACGCAGACCGGACTGCCGTACTCCGTCGGCATCAGCGGTTCATCCTCAACTCTCACCGTCACCCCCGGCGACCCCGTCGAGAAGATCGTCAGCACTGGCTCCTTCAACGGTTCCGGCGGCGCCAACCGCGTGCCGGTCTTCAACCGCAATAACCTCCAGCAGCCCAAGACCTGGGTCCTTGACCTGCGCGCCTCCAAGCGCCTCGTCGTCCGCGAGCACTACTCGCTCGAGTTCCTCGGGGAAGCCTTTAACCTCGCCAACCATCAGAACGTGACCTCGGTGGAGTCCGCGGCCTACTACGTCAACGACAACACCACCAAGTCCGGCGGCGCCACCATCGGAGAAGGCAACACCCTCACGCCTTACTCCGTCCCCTTCGGACAGGTCACCGCTACCGACAACAGCAACTTCGCCTACAACATCCGTCAGCTCCAGCTAGGACTTCGCCTGCAGTTCTAGCCCCGGCTCACTCCCACCCAACGTGGCGGTCTTGGCCGCCACGTTCTTCTTTGTGCAAAGCGTAAAGCCCCGCTCCGGGCGCCTCAGTTGCCGGCAGCGGTCGTGGATTCAGAAGCGCTCTTCTCCATTGTTGCGCCGATCACCTTGCCCGGACCCGGCTCCTGCACAAACGCAATCACATTCAGGTTCTTGGCATCGATTCCCGGCTCGAGCTTCACATGAAAGTCGCCCTCGAAGCTCTTTCCTTTTTCGAGTTTTCCAATCTTTGCGAGCTCCTCGACCACATTGATATAGGACAAATCCCGGCCTTGGTTTTCCCCCTTCAACACCTGCGAGGCCGCATGATCGAGAGCAACCGCTACATACACATCGCCGCGGCGCACACTTGGATTGGCGCTCACCACAACGTGTCCCTGCAATATGCTGGGCGACCCCGGCTCGACCTTGATCGAGTCAATCCGCACCGAAACTGCCGGGGCCGCGGCCGCGTTCTCTAAGGCTTGCTTCTCTTGCACCCAACCATTCAGTTGCAATAAAGTGCTGCCGTTGAGGATCACCTGCGGCGTGTACACCTCCGCTAAACCCAGTCTGTGTGCGTAATCGCTTTGCCTCGCCGTCAGTGACCCGGAAGAGTACGGGTCCTTCCACCCATCCTGGTCCCAGTAGTCCACATGCTCGCTCAGCACAATCAGCTGCGCGCCGGCAATCGGCTGGGCTGCATTCAGCTTTTCCACCCAGGCATCCACAGGAGGGCAACTCGAGCAGCCTTCCGAAGTAAACAGCTCCAGCAGGATCGGGTAACGCGTACCTGTCTGCGATCCCGCCGCCGGCTCCCGCCACCCGCTGCACACGCAGGTCAGCGTCAATACCGATGCAAGCACCGTGAAGAACCCAGCCACACGTCTGCCCTTCTTAATTCGAGGGATATAAGATCTGAGCGTCATCAATGGCCACCTCCGTAACTCAATTTCCAGTTTAGGCCGGATGTTTCTCAGCTTCCCGGCCTTTTCCATCCGGTGAAATCCCTGCCACATATGACGGATCGCCTTAACAAAGGTGACAAGATACTCCATCCGCCGAGCTCCCCACATCTTGCCCTGAGCCTGTCGAAGGGCCTCGAAGAGATGTGGGCGAATGTACACCCCTTCGCTAAAATGAGAACAATGGCCTTCACCGAACAATACGACGTGGTCGTCGTCGGCGCTGGACACGCCGGCTGCGAAGCCGCCATGGCCTCCGCGCGCATGGGCCTGCGCACCGCATTGTTCACCCTCAACCTCGACCTCATCGCGCAAATGTCCTGCAACCCCGCCATCGGAGGCATCGCCAAGGGCCATCTCGTCCGCGAAGTCGACGCCCTCGGCGGCATCATGGGCGAAGTCGCCGACGCCGTCGGCATCCAGTTCCGCCTGCTTAACACCTCGCGCGGCCCCGCCGTCTGGTCCCCGCGCGCCCAGTGCGACAAGCAGCAGTACCGCGTCAAAATGCGTGAAGTCCTCGAGTCCCAGCCCAACCTCTTCATCAAGCAGGCCGAGGTGATCGACATCATCTTTGAAAATAATGATGTCATTCTGAGCGACCCTGAGCGTAGCGAACGGGGAAGCGAAGAACCTGCGTTTTCTCAATCAGCCACAGGTCCAACAGCGCGACCATCGGAAGCGGCCACGCGAAGCCGCCGCCTGGACGGCAAGTCCATCTCCGGCATCAAGCTCCGCGACGGACGCACCATCCGCGCACGCTCCACCGTCATCACCACCGGAACCTTCCTCAACGGACTCATCCACTGCGGCGAAGAGCGCTACCCCGCCGGACGCTCCGGCGAACCACCCTCCGTGCTGCTCGGCGAAGCCCTCAAGCGCCTCGGCCTGCGCGGCTGCCGCCTCAAGACCGGAACCCCGCCGCGCCTCGACGGACGCACCATCGACTGGTCGCGTTTTGAAGAGCAGCCCGGTGACGCCGACCCCACTCCCTTCAGCTTTCGCACCAAAACGCTGCCGCAGCGCCAGGTCTCCTGCCACATCGCCTACACCACGCCCGAGACCCTGCGCATCATCCGCGACAACGTCCACCGCTCGCCCATGTACTCCGGGCAAATTCAGGCCATCGGCCCGCGCTACTGTCCTTCCATCGAAGACAAGGTCGTCAAGTTCCCCGACAAGTCGCAGCATCAGTTCTTCCTCGAGCCCGAAGGCCTCAACACCCACGAGGTCTACGTCAACGGCATGTCCACCTCGCTGCCCATGGAAGTGCAGGCCGAGATCGTTCGCTCCATCCCCGGCCTTGAAAACGCCGAGATGCTGCGCCCCGGCTACGCCATCGAGTACGACGCCATCGACCCCACCGAACTCGACCGCTCCCTCCGCGTCAAAAAGTTCTCCGGCCTCTACCTCGCCGGACAAATCAACGGCACCTCCGGCTACGAAGAAGCCGCCTGCCAGGGAATCATGGCCGGCATCAACGCCGCCCTCCACGTGCAGGGCCACGCGCCCTTCCATCTCGACCGCACCGAGGCCTACACCGGCATCCTCATCGACGACCTCATCAGCAAGGGAACCAACGAGCCTTACCGCATGTTCACCTCGCGCGCCGAGTTCCGCCTTCACCTGCGCATCGACAACGCCGACCGCCGCCTCACCCCGCACGGCCGCCGCCTCGGGCTCATCTCCGACGCTGCCTGGTCCGCCTACGAATCCCGGCAGGCCCGCGCCGTCGCGCTCGAAAAGCTGCTCTCCAACCGCAAAATCAATCCGGAAAAGATCGCCGCGCTGCTCCCCGACGCCGCATCCCTCGGCAATCTCCCGGGACAAACCTACGCGCAGCTCCTCAAGCGCCCCGAAGTCACCATCGAATCCGTCTACCCTGCCCTCCGCGAAGAACTCGCCTCCCTCGACGACTCATCCCTCTTAGCCGCCTGGCTCTCAAATAACGAGAACGATGGGTGCCCCACATCTCAACGAGATGTGGGTGGGATGCCCGTCACCTCATCGGTCTTGTGCTCCTCGACAAGAAACGAACTCAAATCCGTCGAAACCGAAATCAAGTACGCCGGATACCTCGACCAGCAGAAGAAGTCCATCGAAAAGCTGAAGAAGGCCGAGCAGCGCGTCATCCCCGACTGGTTCGACTACTCCGCCGTCAGCGGACTCTCCCGCGAAATGCAGGAGAAGCTCACCCGCGTCCGCCCCTCCACCATCGGACAGGCCAGCCGCATCCCCGGAGTCACGCCCGCCGCCCTCACCCTCGTCAACGTCTACATCCAGATCCAGGCCTCCACCCGCACCCCGCAATCCACCTAACTCAAAGATGTCATCCGGAATGCCGGGTGCCCCCGGTCTCGCTTTTGAGACCGGGGAGAGATCGAACCCTTCCTCACCAACCTCCCGCCTCCACCCTTCAAGTGGATCACTTCCCAGAACCAACTTATCGTTATCATCTACACTCAATGAGTTCATTGGCGATGATCCGCTTATCGAGCTCGCCCGAACACAGGACTTCCGAACTGCCAGCGCCCCAGACGTTGACTATCTGGCCGGGCCTATGATTTACGAGCTAGTTGCGATTGGATGTCCGCGTATACTCCGGTCTATGAATCGAAATCTGACACGTTACTCTGTTTCAACGCGGGCCGCCTTCTGGTTGTTAGTCGTGTTATTGGCAGTGTCAGTGCAGACTGTAGTTTTTGGACAACGAGCGTCCGTCATCTCGCCTGAATTGCACAGGGACGGCAGCGTAACCTTTCGCCTTGATCGAGCGGACGCTCACGAGGTGCTGGTAGCGTTGGCAGGACTGAAGACTCCACTGAAAATGACGCAGACGGAGGGCGTGTGGTCGGTAACAAGTGCCCCGCTGGAGCCGGGGGTGTACTGGTACTCGTATGTGGTGGATGGAAAAGCGGAGCTCGATCCGTTGAATCCCGATGTGATGCCAAATTACCAATACCTGAATAGTGTGGTGCGTGTTCCTGGTGTAGGCCCGGAGCCTTGGGAGCGCACGAATGTGCCGCACGGCGTGGTACACCGGCACTTCTATGAATCCAGGATCGTGAAGGGGCTTCCCAACGGGAAAAGTGAGTATTTTGTTTATACGCCGCCTGGATATGAATCTCATCCCGGAAGGACCTATCCGACGCTGTACTTGTTGCACGGCATGAGTCAGGGTGCGGCAGATTGGACGGCGATGGGCGGAGCAAATTTTGTGCTCGACAACCTCATCGCTGAAGGTAAGGCCAAGCCGATGGTGGTTGTGATGCCCTTGGGATATGGCGACATGAGGCTAATCGGCAAGGGACTCTCAGACCAGGACTTCAATCGCCTGTTCGCTGTCAACAATGCCCTTTTTAAAGAGGCCCTGTTAACCGAGATTGTGCCGCGCGTCGAGGAGGAGTACAGGGTCGCCAAGACACGCGCCGGAAGGGCGATCGCGGGGCTTTCGATGGGTGCAGCACAGACTCTCGATATTGGACTGAACTCAACCACCGGCAAAGAAGGCACGGGCGAGTTTGCCTGGATTGGAGCGTTCAGTGCACCGGCGCAGTTTGTACAGCCGCCGGCGGTGAACGGCGAGGCGGCCAGACTGCGGCTGCTGTGGATCTCGTGCGGAACCGAAGATCCATTCCTGGAACCCAATCGAAAGCTCATTGAAGAGTTAAAAGCGAAGGGATACGCGGTGAAGGCAGTGGAGACGCAGGGCGGGCATATCTGGCCAGTGTGGGACCGCAACCTGGTCGGCTTTGTGAAGCTACTCTTTTGAAGAGGTTATGCATCCATTACGGAGGTGTAACAGGCAACACGGGAACGTCGGTCTCAATTTGGGAAATTTCAAATTCAATTCTGGCGTTCAGGCCGCGTGCCCCCGGTCTCGCTTTTGAGACCGGGGAGAGATCAAATCTCCCCTGACCAACCTCCCGCCTCGCGCCAGCGAGGCCAGGCAGAAGCACTGGCCTTCAGGCCAGTGAATCAGAGATCGCTCCGCAGGAGCGTACCTTGCTGCCGCAGGCCGGAGTGGAGCCGACAGGCGCAACGACCGATAGATAAACGAATGTAGCCGGGCCCTGAAGGGGCCGCACCTTGTCCGCGCGCAAAAAACCCCCAAGACCCTCATTCTCGATCCTCCTCAATCCTCCGAACTTCCCAGGCTATTCAACCCCTACTTCACCTCATAACAATCAAGATCATTGGCAAAGGCCAGAGGACCGTTATAGTACTTCCGGATCTCCGCCTCAGTCTGGGCCTCTTTTCCCAAAGTCCGCAGCATACGATGCGACAGCACCAGGCTTTTCACATGCGCGCTTCCCGCAATCTTCCCAATCACCGACGGCGGCATATGCAGCTGCCGCACAACCCCGGTTACTCCTTCCGGCACCGCGTTGTGCGCCACAAACAGATCGGCATTCTGCGCCAGCCGGTAAAGCCCCTGCCCATTCCCGTTGGTGTCCCCGCTGAAAACAACGTCCTTGCCGCCGATCTCCACCCGCCACGCCAGCGCCGGAACCCCGCCATGAATCACCCGCACCGCCGCCGCCGAAAGATCGCCGTCGTGAAAGACAGTCATCGGCGTCTCGCCCGCCCCTACGTTATGCGGCTGTAACTTGTAGCTTCCTTGCTCCTTGGGCACGTATAACTCGCTCAAATAGCCATACACTCCGCGGTCCGAGAACAACTTGGACACAAACTCCGTCGTCGACGGCATAAAACTGTTCCCCGTCGGCCCATAAATCGGTAGCGGACGCGCGCGGTCTTCAAACCACGACGAGAAAACCAGCGTAGGAAAGTCTGCGCTGTGGTCCACATGGAAGTGAGTAAACAGGACCACGTCGAGTTGCGACATCTGCGCGCCGCTCTGTCCAAACCGAAGAGCGCTGCCTCCTCCCGCATCCACCAGCACCCGCGCTTTCCCGTTCTCCCACACCAGATAGCTTGAGGAAGCGCGCTTGTCCTGCAACTCAGGCCCTCCCGACCCGAGCACCTGAACCGCAACTCCGTGCGCGCCGCACGACTGCGCTCCCGCAGCTTGTAAAAGGACACAACCGGACAAGATGCCAACCACCAGCGCGATGATTTTCGGCAGTCTCATTGCACAATCACTCTAGATCGATAAAGCCGACAGATGGCAAAGGCCGCGCCCCCACATCTCAAAGAGATTTGGGCGGGAAATCTGGGAGAGGCCCGCCCTTAATAGCCCTCACCTTAACTTAATCGCAGAAATAATCTTCCGGTACTCCTCTTCCGTGAACGCCCTCGAAGTCTCCGTCCGCACCGTCCCCTTCGAACCCAGCGCCAGATTGACCCGCGCTACCGTCGCATCATCCGGAGCCTCCACCACAATCGCCATGTCGTACTGCCCCATCAGCATGTAGAAATGTTTCAGCTTTCCTCCTCCGGCCTCAATGGCCTTCTTCGCTGCGTCCAGCCGCGACGGACTCTCCTTGACCTTCGCCATACCCTCCTGCGTCCAGCGGATCAGAGATAGATACGTTGCCATAATTGTCCCCTCCGGCCCGGAATTCTAGGCTCCGCAATACGCCGCGTCAATGCCCGGCGCCCACTCGCTGACCCGCTGACACGCTGACCCGCCGACTCGCTAAAACACTGAAGGCCCTCACCTCCCGTCGGGGAAATGAGGGCCTCATCATGCAAACGAGCCTGTAAGCCGAATTCTGTCGAGGACGGCCATTCCTCTAGCCGCATCATTACTGATGCGGTCCAGCGACCTACCCGGAGGTTTCCGCCTCATCGCAGCGCTAGCCGCGGTGAGTAGCCCATCGTTGGCGCGCCGGGCCGGCACGCACGCGCAGCCATCTGGGCCGGGCCGCGCATTTCCTCCCTATTTGGTCTTGCTCCGTGTGGGGTTTACCCTGCCTCCGTCGTTACCGCCGGAGCGGTGCGCTCTTACCGCACCTTTTCACCCTTACCTGGGTTCCGCAAGGAACACAGGCGGTATATTCTCTGTGGCACTGGCCGTCTTGCAGCCTTTACGCTGCAATCCCGGACGTTATCCGGCACACTGCCCTGCGGAGTTCGGACTTTCCTCTCCCGAGGTTGCGTTAGCAACCCCGGCAGCGGCCGCCCAGCCCGCTTGCTGCTTCTATTTTACCTCTACCCCGCTGGCTCCACCGTCACTGCAACGTTTACATGCCGCTCTCCAACCATCCCGCTCGCCGGAATATCCAGCGATCCGAGCGACATCGTCTCGCCTGCCGCCAGCGTCGACGTCCCCGTCAGTGTCGTCTGTTGAATCACCGGGTCCTGAATGCCCTCTACCGTCTGCTTTGCCACCGTCTGTGACCTGCCCACCCGCGAATCCAGCTCCAGATGGCCCGGTCCCCCGCTCAACTTGGCTCGAATTATCAGGCCCAGGTCCAAATACTGCACCTGAGTTTCAACCTTGCCTCCGGAATCACTCGATCCCGTCACAATCGGCACCCGCGTGCCCTGCTTCACCTCCGCGGTTTCGCCCGACGCAACCAGCATGGCAATATGCTGCGTCTTCGCAGCCTGCCCGTCACCCGTCTCGGTAAATGTGTAGGTCACCTTATAGCTCTTCACCGGCCGGTCCACTCCCGCCAGCACTTGCTTCGCCAGCACAATTTCATCCGCTGTTCCGTAAATTGACACCGCATGCTGCCGCGGAACATAAAACAGCTTGGCTTTCGGAAGCATGTTCCGCAGATCAGTCACAATATCAAACGCATCGCTGCGCGTTGTTGCGCTGTTCAGGTAGAGCGTCTCGTAACTCTTCGCTTCCGCCTTCACCGTGCCATTCACGTCCGCCGCCCGCGCCGTCACACCGGCGCTCGCCGCAATCGCCACCATCACGGTTACAATTCCCAGCACCCGGGCAGAAATTCCCCTGCGCCTCACACCCTCATCGCATGTCCGCATCATGACTAGCCTCTCAAAGTGGATCGACTCAAAGAGTCCCGCGCGTTACGCAACCCCCGCGCAGGCACCTTCTATCCAACAATGACGGGCCCGCCGCCATTCCGCTCTACATTTCCTGGCTATTTTTCGAATCGAAGCGCGTCTGCCCTACAGCTCCTCGTTCACCACCGGCAGCCTCAAATGTTCTTCCACCTGGTCCTCGATAAACTTCAGCACCTCATTCAGCGTCATGTTCGTCGAGTCGATCACAATCGCATCCTCCGCCGCCCGCAACGGAGACTCCGCCCGGTTCCGGTCCCGCTCATCGCGCTCCCGCAGCTCCTTCGCAATCCGCGCCGCTTTCGCCGCATCGCGCGCGCGCCCCTCTGCGCGTGCCCCGTCCCGCTCCGCAACCGGCTCCGTTTGCTCATACCGCCGCTGGCTCCGCGCCTCCGGAGACGCATCCAGAAAAAACTTCAAATCCGCATGTGGAAACACCACCGTCCCGATGTCCCGGCCTTCCATCACCACGCGTGCATTCTTGCCCATCGCCCTCTGCAGGCTCACCATCCACGCCCGCACCGCCGGATGCACGCTCACCCGCGACGCCCCCTGCGTCACCGCCGCCGTGCGAATCCGCCCCGTCACATCCACGCCGTCCAGCAGCACGCGGTTTCCCGCCTCCGCCGGTTCCAGCTTGATCGCGGTCTCCACGGCCAGCCGCTGGAGCGCCGCTGCATCGTCCACATCCACGCCCGTCTCAAGCGCCTTCAGCGCAAACGCGCGGTACATCGCGCCCGTCTCCAGATTCAAAAATCCGAAGTGCGCCGCAATATGTTTCGCCACTGTGCTTTTGCCCGCACCCGCCGGGCCGTCAATCGCAATAATGCAGGCGCGCCGCGTCATTCGCCGTCCCCGCTCCCTTCCTCTTTGCGCTTGCGCCGCGGAGGCCCAAATCCACCCGGCCTCTTAAATCCGCCCGCTTTGCCAAACCCCGGCCTGTCTTTCTTGAATCCCGGCTTGCCAAACGGCTTCCCTGTCTTCTTGAATCCCGGCTTAGCGCTCTTGAATCCCGGCTTGCCCTTCGCAAACGGCCCGCCCTGTTTCCCAAATGGACGCGCGCCCCATCCTTCGCGCCGCTCTTGCGCAAAAGGCCTGTCCTGCGCCTGTCGACGCGGTGGACGAGACTCACTCTCATCTCTTTTCCTGAACCCGCCCGGCTTTTTCCCATACGGTTTCTTCTTGAACCCTTCGCGATCTCCGAACCGCCCGCGCTCGCCGAACTCTCTGCGCTCTCCCTCAAATCTCTTCTTCGCAAAGCCGCCGCGTTCACCCTCAACCCGCTTCTTCCCGAACGGCTTTCTCTCAAATGGCTTCTTCTCAAATCTTTTCTTCTCGAACGGCCTCCGCTCGTCCTCACCTTCTTCGCGGCGCTTCCCGAAAGGCTTCTGTTCAAAGGGACGGCCTGCTCCAAAGCGCTTCTTCCCGAAGCCTTCGCGCTCGCCCTCAAACCGCTTCTTCTCGAACGGCTTTCTCTCAAACGGCTTCTTCTCAAATCTTTTCTTCTCGAACGGCCTCCGCTCGCCGCGCTCTTCGCGTCTCTCACGAAACGGCGGTCGCTCTTCGCCCTTTTCACCACGCTTTCCAAACGGCTTTCTCTCGAACGGCTTCTTATCAAATCTCTTTTTCTCGAAAGGCTTCTTATACTCACGCCCGGACGCTTCCGTGCCTCGCTGACTCTCCGGCCTACCGCCTCGCTGACCCGCCGATTCGCTGACCCGCTGACTCGCTGACTCGCTGACTTGCTGACTTGCCGCCTCGCCGATCTGAAACTCCGCCAGCGAACCCGTCACGTGCAGCAGCGGATGCGCGCCCACGCTCACCAGCTCCAGTTGCCGCGTCGCTTGCAACCCGTTCACCACCTCGCGCACCCGCGACCGCGCCGCCACCGGCGACAGAAACACCTCAATCTCCTCGCGCTCCGCCGCCACCACGCTATCCAGATACAGAGACACCAGCGCCGACAGCGCCGTCGTCTGCGCCACCTTCTGCGACGCCGTCATCTCCGCCGCAAACCGCGCCTGCGTCACCTCCCAGCGCGTCTCCTCCGCGTCATACGCCGGAACCACCCGCAGCCCATGCCACAGCTCACCCAGCGCCCGCAGCACCGCCGCCTCCGTCACCTCGCGCCCCAGCGTCCGCTGAATCTCCGCCGCCGACTTGGCGCCCTCATCCCTCAGCAGCGTCCACACCTCCACCATCAGCGGAGAAGCCTTGTCCCCCGGCCCGCTCTTCCAGTTCCGCCCGCCAATCAGGCTGAACACATACGGCAGAACCTCGCGCGCCATCACAAAATCCGGAGTATCGAACGACCCCAGCCCTGCGCCCCCGGCAACCGCAGCCGCGCCAAAGCCTGCGCCCGGCGCGCCCGCACCGCCAAAAAGATTCAAGGGAACCACAGCCGCGTCCGCGGCCAGCCGCTTCATCAGCGCCGTCGCCGTCTCAACTGTCTCGCGTGTAGGAGCATCCGTTACCGCCCCCGCCACTGCCTCTGCCAGCGACGGAGCCGGAGCCGCAAAATGCGCCCTCCGTGGAGCAAAAAGACAAAGCCCCGCATCTTCAATCCACGACCGCGCCTCTTCCGCGGTCAACAAGGGATTCCCCGCCTGGCGCCATCGCGCCGCACGCGCACTCTGCAACTGTTCGGATGTCAAAGAAACTCATTTCCGCCCGTCACCCGGGCTCTCAAACCAACACTTCAGTATAAAGCGCACAGTTACCATGGTCGTAACTGCATGCCGAATAACAAGTGACTCCGGCAGCAGCATTACGATAGGCTTCGAACGTCCTCATATACTCGAATAGGCGCATGATACCCAAAGCTAGAGCGGACCTCTTCCATCGTTTCCTGGAAACAGGCCGTACTTCACCTGCAATATTTTCCTGCCAGATTTCGGCTTTAAGGGCAGACTACGTGGTGAAACTGCGAGGCGGAATGGAGAGACCTAATGGCTCTCTCTGCGAACTCTATGCTTCAATGCTCGCCAAATATTTCGACGTTCTGGTTCCAGACCCAGCCATCATATTGATTGAAAATGACTTAGCAGAAGCAGTTGCAGCGGCAGTGAACCACTCCCGACATGCAGATATTATTAGGAAGAGCGTCGGACTCAATTTTGGCAGTTTGTTCACTACAAATATTTCCAGCTGGCCAGTGGATGAACATGTACCGGCGGTCATGCAAGAGGATGCGGCAAGAATCTTTGCTTTCGATGCCCTAATACAGAACCCAGATCGGCATTTTGCCAACCCAAACTTGGGCATATGCGGAGATCAGTTAATTGTTTTCGACCACGAATTGGCCTTTTCATTTTTGTCTGCAATCTTTCCAGCATCTGAACCGTGGAATATAGCCGCCGAAGATTACCTGGGCAATCATGTTTTCGCTCGAAGTTTGAGGGGAACGCGCTGCCCTCAGGATTTGCTTGAAAGACTTAGGAACCTGTCAGATGCACAGATTCAGGAATTCGCTGAGCAAATACCAGAAAGCTGGGATACGGACGGCTTATCAACGATCGAAGCTCATCTCAGACTAATGCGAGAACATGCCGAGGAGTTCGCGGAAGAAGTGACAAAGAGGTTAGCATGAAAGAGAAATACTATTTCAGCGTTCTACGCTATACGTATGACCCGATCACCCAAGAGTTCGTCAATATAGGCCTCGTACTATACGCGCCCGAGTCAAGGTTTATCGGAGCAATTTGCACTAACCATTACAGCCGCATCTCGAAGATGTTTGGGCGCATCGACGGAGGCTCATTTAGGTCACTGACTCGGTACATTCAAGACAAAATAAATCAGCTGAACAGAGATCTAAGAAAAGGTGCGCTTTTCTTCAATAAAGACGAAAAACTTGAAACAATTTTAGGCAGGATCCTTCCTGAAGATGACAGCGCAGTCCGCTTTGCTGCGGGAGGCGCAGGCGTTACAAGCACCCCCAAACAATCGTTGGAAATCCTCTATGAGAGATACGTCACCAGATACGAATCACCGTCAGAGACCGCACGACGAGATGATGAAGAGATATGGCGTATTTTTCGCAAGCCAATGGAGAAGAAAAACATCACCTCCCATCTGGTCCCTAAAAAAATCGTTGCCAAGAACTATGAATATGAGTTCCAGAGAGCTTGGAAGAACGGCGTATATCACCTCTACGAGCCCGTCTCTTTCGATCTAGTCGACTCAACCGCAATTCTCGAAAAAGCAAACAAATGGTTGGGGCGCGGGTTTAGCTTAGCGGACAGCCCCGAGGAGTTCAAACTCTTCCTGCTGTTAGGCGAGCCAAAAGACCATAAATTGAATGACGCCTTCAAACGGGCAAAGAACATCCTTAGTGCAATGCCGGAAAAGCCAGAGCTTGTAAGAGAAGGCGATGCGGAAGAGTTCGCCGACGAAGTAGAGGACGAACTTAAACGGTACCTTGCAGAGGAGCACAGCTAGGTGAAGATGTCCCTTTGATGCTGTTCAGATAACCTCAATAGGAAATGAGAGCCATGCTCCACTCCACCTTCCAATCCCAACTCTTCGCCTCTGAACAAGACGAAGCCCACTGGTGGGACCAGCATCAGGACGCTCTCGCCGACGAATTCGAGCGCGCCGCCGCTGAAGGCAGGCTAGGCCACGACACCGTAGCCCGCAAAACAGCACCACCCTCCGACCCAACCGCGCAGTAACCACCACCCCACCCCAACTCCCATCATGGTGTATTTTGGCGATGGAGAAGTATCCACCCATTCCCAGCCTCCAATGAAGGGTAGTCCATGAAATCTCTGCTGCGCTCTCGCTCTCTGTCTCCGTCTCAAATCCACCGCCGCACACGCGCCCGCATCGCCGCCATCCTGCTTCTCGCCTTCTTCTCCGGCGCCGCCACATGCCTCCGTGCACAGAGCTTCCCGCAGCCTCGCCTCATCCCTATCCCGCGCAAATCCCACTTCTCCGGAGTCACCACCGCCGCCAGCGCACTCGTCATCGTGCCCAGCGGCAATTCTGAAGACTACTTCGCCGCCCACGACCTCGAGCAGGCCATGAAGGCCCGCGGCATTCTCGTCACGCCAAACACCGGAGCGCCCGCGCTCACCATCTGGCTCCTGCGCCGGAGCACGCCCGCCGCGCAACAAGTTCTGCAATCCGCAAATCTCGCCTTCACGCCCGCCATGCACCGCGAAGGCTACGTCCTCGTCGCCCAACAGGGCAAGGTCTCCATCATCGCAGCCACCTCCGCCGGCATCTTCTACGGCGTGCAAACCCTCAAGCAGCTTCTGCAGGGCTACGGCGACTCCGCCTTTGTCCCCACCGGCGTCATTCGTGACTGGCCCGCCATGCGCTATCGCGGCATCGACGACGACCTCTCGCGCGGCCCGCTCCCCACCATTGCTTTCATGAAGCAGCAGATTCGCACCTTCGCCTCCTTCAAAATCAACCTCTATTCGCCTTACCTCGAAGACGTCATCCAGTACGCGTCCGATCCCGCCGTCACGCCGCCCGGCGGCAGCATCACGCGCTCTCAGGCGCAGGACCTCGCCCGCTACGCCAGCCGCTACCACATCATGATCGTGCCCGAGCAGGAAGCCTTCGGCCATCTCCATCACGTCCTCATCAACGAAACCTATTCCGACCTCGCGGAAAATCCGCACGGCAACGTCCTCGCTCCCCATCAGCCCGGCACGCAGCAGGTCATCAAGTCCTGGTTCACGCAACTCGCCGAAGATTTCCCCAGCCCATTCCTCCACATCGGCGCCGACGAAACCTTCGATCTCGGCACCGGGCGCACCAAAGCCGAAGTGGAAAAGCGCGGCCTCGGGCCCGTCTATGCTGATTTCCTCTCGCAAATCCACACCACGCTCGCGCCGCTCCATCGCCGTCTGCTCTTCTGGGGAGACATCGCCTGGAACGACCCCGCCGCCATCCAGGGCCTGCCCAAGGACATGATCGCCATCCCCTGGATTTACTGGCACGAGGACAACTACGACAAGAACATCCTTCCCTTCAAAAACGCAGGCATGGAAACCTGGGTCGCTCCCGGCGACGCCAACTGGTCTCAGATGTACCCGCTCGGCGACGTTGCCCTCGACAACATCTCCGGCTTCATCGAGTCAGGCCAGCGCCTCGGCTCGACCGGAGCGCTCACCACAGTCTGGAACGACGACGGCGAAGGTCTCTTTAGCGAGGACTGGTTCGGCGTCCTCTTCGGCGCGGCCGCAAGCTGGCAGCCCGGACTCAGCCGCAGCAAACCATACGAGGACGCCTTCGGTCAGGTCTTCTTCCAAGACAGCACCGGAAAAGTCATGCAGGCCCAGCAGGACCTTCTCGCCATCACCCAAATATGGGATGTTTCCGACTCCGTCTTCTGGCTCGACCCCTGGAGTCCCAACGCACAGGCCCAGGTCGAAAAACTCCGACCCAATCTCCATCTGGTGCGCCTCTATGCGGAAGACGCTCTCCGCCTTCTGATCGAAGCGCAAAACCAGTCGCCGCATCTCATCCATCCTGAAGTCGTCAACGCCATGGAGATGGCCGCGCGCCGCATCGACTTTGCCGCCATGAAGCTCCAGTTCTCCGATGAAATGGCCCAAGCCTATGCGCAGATTTATTCCCTGCGTAAGGACAAATCAAAGAAGGCCAGAGATCGCGTCGAGGACTTGTTCGATTCGATGGTCGGCAACAACGGACGCTGCGAGGATCTGGTGAACGGCTACTCTTCTGTCCGCGAGCTGTATAAGCAGGCATGGCTCGCGGAGAACCGCCCCTTCTGGCTCAACAATGTCCTTGTTCGCTACGACCTCAAAATCCAACTCTGGCAGCAACGCCGCAACCAGATTCGCGCCATCGCCGAAACCTGGCACAACACCGGAAAACTGCCAACCGCAGAACAGGCAGGCATCCCTCAACCCCCGGACTCATCCGACTAAAGCATTTTCTGAGTCGGAGTGTCCCCCGAAGCGAAAAGCCCAAAGTCAACACGCTCTTATTAGCTACTGGCTATTCGCTATTGCCTGTTGGCTGATCCCTATTGGCTATTCGCTATTGGCTGTTCCCTACTGGCTATTCGCTATTGCCTGTTGGCTGATCCCTATTGGCTATTCGCTATTGGCTGTTCCCTACTGGCTGCCCGCATCAATCTTCCCCACCGTGTTCGTATTGTCCGGGGCCTGCGGATTCACCCCGAACGCCCACGCGTCGATGTTCACCGTCTTCGGGTTCAGCACTTCCACCAGCACGTACTGCCCAATCAGCAGCGGGTTCTTCGGCGTCAGTTTCATCCAGTACCCGCCCGGCATAATCTGCTTGGTCATCTCCGTCACATACGTCGGAGTCGGCCCCTCCACCGTCCCGTCCACCTGCTCCGCCGTCGCCCATCGCCTGTGCGGATCCACATTCAGCGCCAGAATCACATACGTGCTGTCCGGCGAGCTCACCGCGCCCTTGTCGTTCTTCAGCTCGCCCGCCCCGTGCGTGTTCACCGTCATCACCGGCCCCAGCGGCGGAGGCTCCTCGGCGTCCTTCAGCCTCGTCAAACTCACGTAAAACACCGGCTGCGCCACATGCAGCTCCACCGGAGCCGCAAATCCATCCTGCTCGATCAACTCCCTCGACCCGCGTTTCGATCCCACATCATACGGCTTCACGCTGTGCTCATACGCGCGATTCAAATCGCCATTCGTCTGCATAATGTGCGCCAGCTCCGGCTGCCCGTTATAGGTATCCAGCGCCCACACTCCGCTCTCATCCGGAAGCCGCAGCCCCGGCATCGCCATCGGTATCCGGTTCTTCTCCGCCTCGCGCGCCGCGCGCTCCTCTGCGTCCAGCTTCGCCGCCTCCACCTGCCCCGGATCATTCGGATTCGTCACCACTGTCGGCTGGTCCCCGCCCGGCCCATACTCCCGCTTCCATTTCTCCGTGGCCACCCAGTCCACCATGCCTACCGGAACCTCTTCCCAGTCATGCCGCTCCGCGCTGTAGTAGCGCACCCGCTGGCCCTTCACCTCGTACTTGGTAATGATCTGGTAGCTGCCGTCCTTCATGATCAGCCGGTACCCGTTCGCCTGCGCCATCGCCATCGGCGCCGCCAGCGCCAGCGCCAGAAAAGCCGCGGAAATTATCGAAATATGCCTCATCAAACGTCCTGCATTCTTTCTGTCTACCTATATATGTCATAGACGCCCAAACCCGCCCGGCGTCTCCTGTGCCTCACCCGCCGCCAACACTCGGCAACACTCAATCAGCCACCACGAATCCCTAATCCCTGCCTTTTGTCCATTTCCGTACACTCCCCTCCACTTCCGGACACAATTCCCCGCCCAATCCCCCGCCCATCCTCCCTGAACTTCTGTATTATCAACCCCCTGCCAGCCTTCCGTCATTGGCCCGCCCCGTGCATTACACTCCGTGCTGTCTTCGGAGACACGCCCATGCAGGGATGGTTCAGAGACGCCCGCTACGCCGTTCGCCAGTTGCGGAAAACGCCCGCCTTTACCCTTACCGCCATCATCACGCTGGCCCTCGGCATCGGCGCTAACAGCACCATCTTCAGTTGGATGAGCTCCACCCTCTTCTCGCCCATCCCTGGCGCGCACCCCGCCAATACCGCCATTGTCATCAAGCGCGGCCAGATCTCCTCGCAGCTCTCTTATCTCGATTACATCGACCTCCGCGACCATACCCGCACGCTTTCCGCGCTCATCGCCTGGGACACCACCACCGTCGACCTCACCTCCGCCGGAAAACCGCAGCAGCTCTGGGCCGCGCTCACCTCCGCCAACTTCTTCAGCGGCCTCGGCGTGCGCCCCGCGCTCGGCTCCTTCTTTACTCCGCAGGACAGCCAGCGTCCCGGCGGCGCGCCCGTCGCTGTCCTCAGCTATCGCACCTGGCAGTTGCTCTTCGACGGTGACCCGCACATCATCGGACGCACCATCTACCTCAACCAGCACCCCTTCTCCGTCATCGGCGTCGCTCCGCCGCTCTTTGAAGGCGCCAACACCGGCCTCCGCATGGACCTCTGGGCTCCGCTCATGGAGCACCAGCAGCTCGAGTCCAGCTACGACGCCATCCACGACCGCAACGACCAGTGGCTCGAGAACATCGGCATCCTGGCTCCCGGAGCAACCGTACCGCAGGCACGTCAGGAACTCACCCTGGAAATGCAGCAGATCGCGCGCACCTTCCCCGATTCACACAAGGGCAGCAACCAGATGCTCACCTTCCCGCTCTGGCGCGCGCCGAACGGTGCTAATCAGTTTCTCTCCGTCTCGCTCCCGCCGCTTCTCGCCATCGCGCTCGTTGTTCTCCTGCTCGCCTGTGTCAACGTCGCCAATCTCTTCCTCGTGCGCGCCGTCGCCCGCCGCCGCGAAATGGCCGTGCGCCTCTCGCTTGGAGCCAACCGCGCCCGCCTCATCCGCCAGCTCCTCGTCGAAAGCGTCCTTGTCGCCCTCGCCGGAGGTCTCGTCGCCCTCTTCGTCACCTTCTGGTCCGCGCGCAGCTTCAATCGTTTCCTTCCGCCCACCGATCTTCCCATCGCTCTCAATATGCACGTTGACTCGCGCGTCCTCGCCGTCACCTTCGCGCTTGCCACACTCACCGGCATCGCCTTCGGACTCCTTCCTGCCCTGCGCTCCTCGCGCATCACCCCTGTCACCGTCCTCAAAGAGGAAGCCGGGACCTCATCCGGCGGCCGCCACAAGGCTCGTCTCGTCACCTGGCTGGTTGTCGCGCAGATCGCTCTGTCCTTCCTGCTCCTCGTCTGCGGCGGACTCTTCATTCGCAGCTTCCGCGAAGAGCAAAATGCTGACCCCGGCTTCAGCGGCAGTCACGTCCTGCTCTCCAGCGTCGATCTCTATCCTGCCGGATACACCGAACAGACCGGCCTCGCCTTCCAGCGCGAGCTGCTCCGCCGCATCGGCAACATCCCCGGCGTCCGCTCCGTCTCTATGTCCACTTGGTCCCCGCTCGGCTTCCGGTCGTCGATGGAAGGTGTGCAGCCCGAGGGCTACGTCGCGCAAAAGAACGAATCCATGAAGATTCTCGACAGCAAAGTCGCACCCGATTTCTTCCACACACTGGGTATTTCCCTCATTGCCGGACGCGATTTCCAGTTGAGCGACACACCTGACACCCAGCGCGTCGCCATCGTCAATCAGGCCTTTGTGCAGAAATACTGGCCGGGCGAAAACGCCATCGGCCGACGCGTCAAGCTCAACGGCGACTGGTGGACCGTCGTCGGCGTCGCCCGCAATGCGAAGTATCTGAATCTTGAAGAAACTCCGCAGCCCTTCATCTACCGCTCCGCGCTGCAGTACTACCGCTCCAACTTCGTCCTCGACGTGCTCGTCAAGGGCGATCCCAACGCCTATGCCGCTCGCGTCGCCGCCGCCGTCCACAGTCTCGACCCTGAGCTGCCCGTCCTGCACCAGTACCCGCTCGCGCGCAACATCCAGCTCGCCAGCACCGGCAACCGCGTCGCCGGGACCTTCGTCGGACTCTTCGGCCTCGTCGGGCTCACGCTCGCCGCCATCGGCATTTACGGCGTCATCGCCTACACCACGCGCCAGCGCCTCCACGAAATCGGCATCCGCATGGCCCTCGGCGCAAAACGCCGCGACATCTTCGACCTCGTCATCAAACAAGGCGTCCGCATGTCCATCTACGGCATGGCAATTGGACTCATCGCCTCGCTCCTGCTCACGCCATTCCTCCGCAGCCAGCTCTACGGAGTCGCCCCCAACGACTTCCTCACCTATTTCGTCGTTGCTGTCCTGCTCAGCCTCGTAGCGCTCGCTGCCTGCTTCCTGCCCGCGCAACGCGCCTCTCACGTCGAGCCCATCCGCGTCCTTCGCTACGAGTAACACCTCGCACGCATCACGCCGGCAAAATTTTCAGAAGGATCGAGTTTAAGCAGCCAACCGAAAGCGCGCCCACGACCAACGGGAGTGGCCACGCGAAGCGGTATCGCCGGATGCGAAGTCCTAGACCGCCTTCACCAGCAACAGGGTCGCGTCGTCATGCTGTGGAGCATCGCCTACAAAGTGGTCCACGTCCTGCATAATCGCCCCCAGCATCGCCTGCGGAGCTAGCCCCGCATTCGTGTTCACCACTGCCGCCAGTCTCACTTCGCCATACTCTGCCTTCTGCTCGTTCTCCGCTTCCGTCACGCCGTCCGTAAAGATCACCAGCCAGTCGCCCGGCTCCAGCGTCAGCGTCCCCGCCTCATACGGAGCCCCATCCACAATCCCAAACGGCACGCCCCCCGCCGCCAGCCGTTCTACCGCGCCCTTGCCGCGCCTCAGCATCGGAGGATTGTGCCCCGCATTCACATACGTCAGCCTCCGCGTCGCCGGCTCATACTCCGCAATCAATGCCGTTGTAAATCGCCGCCCGTTCTGGCTGTTGCTGCACGCATACGAGTTCATCCTTCCCACCAGGTCTGTCAGCGAACCCGGCGTCTGCGCCAGCGTCTTCAGGCTCGCCTGAAAGGTCGCCATCAGCATCGCCGCGGGCACGCTCTTGCCCGCCACATCGGCAACCGCAAGCACAAATCTGTCGCTCTCGCCGCTCCCCGCTGCCCTCGAAAACACATCGTAGTAGTCGCCCGCTACCGTATTCGCCGGACGCGTCGCAAATGCAATCTCCAGCCCCGCAACCACCGGCGGGCTCGCCGGCAGCAGCCACGTCTGAATCTCTTTCGCAATCTGCAGATCGCGCTTCATCACCACGCGGTCCGCAATCTCCAGCACCAGCAGCGCCAGCAGCAGCAAACCGCCCCAGAGCGCGCCATTGAATGGGCCCACGACCACGCGGCCATTGCCCGTCGAGCTGGAAAACTCAATGTCGTTGAAAAAGAGCAGCAGCACCAGCGCAATCAGTAACAGCACGCGACGCGCCGGCGTCAGCTTCTCAAGAAACGCCCAGAAGATCTGATTCGCCACATGGAGCGCGTACCGGCCCTTCCTCATTCCCGGCGTCCGTGTCGCGTCCACCTCGCGCGAATAAAGCCGGTAACTCGAGAGTGCGTCAGCATGGAACTGCTTCCAAAGCTGGTTCAACTCCATGCCGTCCGTCACCCGCCGCCAGAACCGCGTCACGCGCTTCATCGCAAGCCTGCCTCACCCGGCGCGTCCCCGCCGCGTTCCAACCCGGAGCATTTTCTACCGGCCCATCTCGTCCACAACATAGCGGGATTATAAAAGCCCCACGTTTCTGCCCCTGTTCCGCGCAATACTGTGCCGTGCAATACCGCGCCGCGCAACACCCCGCCGCGCGCCTTCAACCCGCCGCAATCCCCTTCGCCCGCACCGTCGCCACCAGTCCCAGGGCATTCGTCAGCAGAATCAGCGCAAACGTCATCGACGGAAAAAACATCAGGTCATTCGGCATCGCCTCAATCGCCTCCAGCGCCAGCACCGCCGTAATCAGCCCCCGCGGAATCAACATGGTTGCCAGCTCCCGCTCGCGCCACGTCGTCCCGCGCCACACAATCCGGCTCGCATGGACTGACACAAATCGCGCCACCAGAATCACCGCCAGAATCCCCACGCTCGGCACAATCTGCTCCCGCAGCCCGCGAAAATGAATCATCGCGCCCAGCAGCACAAAAAAGAAGCTCCGCACCAGAAACGCCAGCTCCGAATGGAACGAGTGGATCTGGCTGCCCTCATCCGTCGCGCTGAACTCAACCTCAAACTCCCGCAAAAAGCTCTGCGGTCCCAGCAGGCTGGCCAGCGTCGCGCCGAAAACCATCACCGCAAACAGATCGCTGCCTCCCGCCGCATGCGTGCCCGAGTACACCATCAGCACCGCCGCAAACGTCAGCACCTGCCAGAACTTCTTGTTCGAAATCCGCGGCAGCAGCCTCGCCCACAAAAACCCCGCCAGCGCCGCAATCGCAAACGCCAGCGCAAACCGGAACACAAACCCCCGCAGCATTCCGCTCAGGATCGCGCCGCCGCTCGTGTGGCTCGCCGTCCCCTCGCTGATCAGGCTCAGCAGCACGCCCACCACCAGCGCGCCCAGCCCGTCGCCAAACGATGACTCGATCACCAGCGTCGTCTTCAGCTCCGCCCGCAGCTCCAGTTGCTCCAGCACCGTCAGCACAATCGCGCCGCTCATGCACCCCAGCACGGCGCCCGCCAGCAGCGACGCCATCCTCGTCATCCCCAGCGCGCGCATGCAAAAAAGATGCACGCCTTCCATCGTCAGCCCGTAGCTCAGCACCGCCAGCACCGTCCCGGCCACAAACTGCTTCCGCGCCCGCCGCATATCCAGCTCCAGGCCCGCCGCAAACAAAATCAGAATCAGCGCCAGCGTCCCAACGCCGCGCATAACGAGTGGGAACCCCTCTGCGTTGAACCAGTGCAGCACCGGCCCCACCAGAATCCCGCACGCCAGCAGCACCACCACATCCGGCACCCGCGTCCGGTACGCAAACCGGTTCGCCAGATACGCGAGCACCAGCAACCCGCCCAGTAATCCGAAAAAACTTGCAAGAGTAATGGTCACTGTCCGGCATCCATACGGTTCGGGAATTGAGGCATCCTGACTAAATACTACGTCCCGCCCGCAAAAGCTGGATTCCGTTCATTCAAGCCCGCGCCGCATTTCTGCTCATTCGCTGCGCAGCGCCTCCATCGGCTCCACGTGCGAGGCGCGTCGCGCAGGCAGTGCTGCTGCAATCAGCGCCGCAGCCCCCAGCACTACCGTCGTCGCAGTCAGTACGCGCGGGTCATCGGCAGAGATTCCAAACATCTGCGACGCCATCAGGTGCCCGGCAAGCACCGCTGCCGGAATGCCGATCAGCAGCCCCACGCCCGTTTGCAGAAGCGCTTCACGCAGCACCATCCGCTGTACGCGCACGCGGTCCGCGCCCAGCGCCATCCGGATACCGATCTCGCTCGTCCTCTGCGCCACCGCGTACGCCGTCACGCCATACAGTCCGATTGCTGCCAGCACCAGCGCCAACAGCCCGAACAGAGAGGTAAGCTGAGCAATCATGTTCTGCTGGCTGAACGCCAGGTTGACCTGCGCGGCAAAGCTCTGGAAGCTAATCACCATTAGGTTGGGATTCACCTCCGCCAGCGCCCGCCGCACATCGCTCTCCAGACCGAAAACATGGACGCGCGTCTCGATCTCTACCGTCCCCATGTAATGCGAGTTGGAAATGGAAAGCGCATAATCCGCTGCGTCCGGATTGGTCGGCGGCAGCGCCGTCCATTGCGCCGCGGGCAGAAAATACATCGGACGTATCGGCTCATTCGGACTCCAGTACTGCGCGTCCTCGACCACGCCGACGATCGCATACGTCCCGGTGACAGATGGGTCCCAATCGCCGAAATGCCTGCCGATGGGGTTCTTGCCGTGCAGGAACTTCTTTACGAAGGCCTGGTTCACAATGGCCACATTCTGGCTCGTCGCGTCGTCGCTCTCGGCGAAGTTGCGTCCTTCCAGCAGCTTCGTCCCCACGGCGTCGAAATAGCCGGGGCTGATGCGGTCCCACGAAGCTCCTGTCTCTTGTTGTCCGGGCGGCGCCGCGGGCTGGCCTTCAACGTATACCCCTTCGCCCCAGTTGTCCCCGCTCATTGGGCTGTAACCCGAATACGCCACGTTCGTAACACCGGGAATCTCTGCCAGCGTGTCGTGCAGTTGCCGGTAGAAGACGGCCAGTTGCTCCGGTTTGTATCCCGCGGCTTGGGGATCGATCTGCAAAATATAACGATGCGCCGTCTCGAACCCGAATCTCTGGTGCTGCAATTTGTTCAGGCTCAGGATCAAAAACCCCGCCGCGCATAGCAGTACTACGGAGATAGCCGCCTGCGCCACCACCAGTGCCTTCTGCGCCCACATCGTATGGTGGCCCGTCGAGCGGTTCGCCCCGCGCAGCGCATCAATGGGATCGGCCTGCGCCGCCATCCACGCCGGAGCCACGCCGAACAGCAGCCCCGTCAGCAATGACACCCCAAAGGCAAACCCCAGCACCGCCAGCGACGGGTCAGTGCTGATGCTGATCGGATTACGCTGAAACGCCAGATACAGAATCAGCTTTGCGCCGCCGATCGCAACCAGTAGCCCGGCCGTCCCGCCCAGTACTGCCAGCAACACGCACTCCAGCAGCGCGCGCTGTACCAGCCGCCGTCGTGGAGCGCCCAGCGCCGTCCGCACCGCGATCTGTTGTCGCTGCGTCACCGAGCGCGCCAGCATCAGGTTCGCCAGATTCGCGCATGCAATCAACAATACAAAGCCTGAAATCCAGAACAGCAGGTGCAGGTCGGACTTGTAGTTGTCCTGCATCCGCTGCACGCCCCCGCCGCCGGGAGCAAGCCGCAGATACTGTTTGGGAATCAGGAAGCGCTGGTACGGCAGGATCTTGCTCAGCGGGCTTTTCAGGAACTGCTGCAGTTCCACCTGCATGCGCGCCTGGATCGCTGCTATGTCCGCTCTCGGCTGCACGCGTCCGATCAGGTTCAGCCACTGCAGCTCCGGGTGATCGAGCAGGCCCTCCTGCGGATTCAGAAGCCGCATAAGGTTCAGCGGAAACCAGAACGAAGGCGGATCGGCGCTCAGCCGCTCGCCATAAAACCCGGGTGGCGCAATGCCTGCCACCGTCACCGGCTGCCCGTTTATCAGGAAGCTCGCCCCGATCACCGACGGGTCTTTGCCGAACTTCTGCTCCCATGCCTGGAAGCTCATCACCGCCACCGGGGCCGCGCCCTGTCTGTCATCCGAAGGACGCAGCAGCCGGCCCGCGTAGGCCCGCAGTCCCAGCGTGTCAAACGAATTGCCCGAAACCCATTCGCTGTAATACGGCTCTGCCGGATGGCCGCTGCCCGCGCGGCGCACTGCCATCTGGTCTTCACTTGCGCTGAACGCAGCCAGGCTCTCAAAGCCCGGTGTGTTGCTGCGGAACTCGCGGTACTGCTCATAGGAGAAAAGCGACCAGTCCCAGGGTGGGTCCGTGTAGTGCGGCAGCCCGCCGTCGATGCAGCACTGCTCGTTGTCGCCCACGCGCCACAACTGTCCGGGATCTTTCACCGGCAGCGACTTCAGAAGCACCGCATGCACCAGCGTAAAAATCGCCGTCGTTGCCCCGATACCCAGCGCCAGTGTCAGCACCGCGGTCAATGCAAATCCGGGCGACTTCCGCAACTGCCGCATCGCGTATCTAAGGTCGGCGAGCATAAGCTGTTTCCTCCGGTTGTTAAACTGTTCTCAAAGCCGCAATCGTCAGATTTCTACCCGGAAATGCGTGCATGCGGCAAGCCAAAGCCGGAGAAGGTCATCTGTCTCAAAACGAATGGCTCATCGACAAGACCCGCATTCCGCTCTGTCCGGTTTGAAACACCACTGTCCGGTATTGGACAGCTCTTCTACCGCACCACCGACCCCAGCAGTACGCTCAGCCCGTTCCACGCAATCTGCACCCCGATGCACAGCAGGATGAACGCCACCACTCGCAGAATCCCATGCGCCGTCGACGGCGAAATCGACTTCGTAATCCGCGGAGCGTACCCGTAGCACACATACACCAGCGCGCTCAGCACCAGCACCGCCGCAAACACGCCCGCGTGCCCCAGCACCTCCGTCGTAATGTTGTGCGCGGAAATGTGCGCCGTCAGCGTCAGCATTGCCACCAGCGTTCCCGGCCCCGACGTCACCGGAAACGTAAACGGATAGAACGCCTTTTCTTCGAGCGCGCGCTCATTCACCGCCGCCTGCATTTGCGCCTTCTGCGCCTCGCTCTTCTCCGCGGCGCTTTCGTCCTTCTCGTTCAGCACGCCCCAGCCGATCGCCGCAATCACCACCCCGCCTGACAACTGCACAATCGGCAGCGATATCCCGAAAAAGTTCAGAATCGCCGACCCCAGCAGTTCAATAATCGCCAGAAAGATCACGTTGTTCACCGCAATCCTTCGCGCCAGCTTCTTGTACGTCTCCGCCGGAGCATCCCCCACCAGCCCCACAAACACCAGCGCCGTCCCCAGCGGATTAATCAGCGGCAGCAGCGCGCTGAACGCCAGCCAGAATGTGCTCCATACCAGCACTCGCCCGTCACCCTCCACCGACAGCTTACGGCATTCCGCAGATCTTCGGTGGCCCGCACAAGGCCTCTTTTTCTTGTGCGGGGAATAGCGATCTCCACCCTGACCAAATGAATATCTTTCGTCACACGGACAACATTCCGTCCTATCATGGAACCCGGCGTGAATTGACCCCGACAACTGACCGGTTTTTACTGACCGGCTCTTAACCGGCCACTCCACCACCTGACCAGCCCTTAACTATTGGCTCTCGGCTATTGGCTATTGGCTGTCGGCTATTGGCTATTGGCTGCTCGCTATCAGCTATTGGCTTTTGGCTGCTCGCTGTTGGCTATTGGCTGCTCGCTGTTGGCTATTGGCTGCTCGCTGTTGGCTGTTGGCTGTCGGCTATTGGCTATGGGCTACTTCTATGAAACTTTCTCTCAAAGCCATCCTCACCGCAGGCCTCGTCGCCGGAACCCTCGACCTCACCCTCGCCATCGTCTATTTCGGAGTCACCCTGCATGCGCCCTTCACCGCCGTGCCCCAGGCCGTCGCCAGCGGCGTCCTCGGCGCAAAAGCCTTCCGCCTCGGCATCCCCGCCGCCCTGCTCGGAATCTTCCTCCACTACTTCATCGCCCTCACCGTCGCCGACTTCTACTACGCCGCCAGCCTCCGCGTCCCCTACCTCAACCGCAGGCCCATCCTCAGCGGAGCCGTCTACGGCATCGCCGTCTTCCTTGTCATGCAGTTCATTGTTGTGCCGCTCTCGCGCCGCGGCCCAAGCCATCCTCAGTTCTCCTGGTTCATCGCCAACATCGCTTCCCACATCGTCTTCATCGGAATCACCATCGCCCTCATCACCCGCCACTACTCCCGGCAATCCCTTCGCCCATGACCCCCAATACGCCCCACTCCGTCCGCTCCAACTATGACCGCCTCGCCGCCTCCTACGCCGAGCACCTCTTCCACGAGCTCGACAACAAGCTCCTCGACCGCGCGCTCCTCGACCAGTTCGCCGAACAGACCGCCGCCGTCGGCCCCGTCTGCGACATGGGCTGCGGCCCCGGACACGTCGCCCGCTACCTCCGCGACCGCAGCTGCAACGTCTTCGGACTCGACCTCTCCCCGCGCATGCTCGACGAAGCCCGCCGCCTCAACCCCGGCATCCCCTTCCGCGAAGGCGATCTCTTCGCCCTCGACCTTGCCGCGAACTCCCTCGCCGGCATCACCGCCTTCTACGCCATCGTCAACATCCCCGCCGCCTCGCTCCCGCAGGTCTTCCGCGAGCTCGCCCGCGTCCTCGCCCCCAACGGACTCCTCCTGCTCGCCTTCCACATCGGCAACGACACCATCCCCGTCACCGAACTCTGGGGACAGCCCGTCTCCATGGATTTCTTCCTCTTTGAGCCCTCCGCCATCCGCCCGCAACTCGAATCCGCCGGACTCCACATCGAGCAGACCATCGAGCGCGACCCCTACCCGCCCGGCGTCGAACACCAGACCCGCCGCACCTACATCTTCGCCCGCAAACCCGCCCTCTGACCCAGCCACAATCTCCGACGATGCCCACACAAGCCCTGTTCTGGCTGGTAACGGAAACTCAGCCGCGGTCCCCATGTCCCCAAGAGCCACAGGAAGAAATCAACCCTCAACCGACTAAACTCACCCAAAATAAGCTTTTACCCGATCTTTCTTTCCGGGGAACACGCGGAAATGGCCCTCGTGGGACTCTCGTATGCGCTCGGAATGAAAATTTCAAGAAATCAGGAACTGGCGCGACAGTTTAATGTAGACCGATCTGAATCTGGGATGCCAAAATGGACATTCTTTATAACGTTGGTCGTTTGTCAAGGTCGGGCCATGAACATTCTCCTGTCGTCAGTACTGCGGTTCTCTTCAAGTTTCGAACGAAATCAGCCTGAGTCTTCGTCTTCCGCAAAAAAATCGGCACTCCTGCCTTTGTTTGCCATAGCCGCCCTCTGGGCGACCGTTGCGACAGGAAATGCGGTCGCACAGAATGTGCGGATCGTAACGACTGTAGCTGGTCACACTTGGTCCATCAGTGGAAACGGCGGTCCGGCAGCCCAGGCAAACATCAACTACTCTGATGCGGTCGCCGTAAGCGCCGCGGGCAACATCTATATCGCAGACACATACGACACGCAGGTCCGTGAGATCAATGCCTCCACCGGAGTGATCAGTGTTGTGGCCGGAACGGGCCAGTACGGCTTTTCGGGAGACGGACAGCTCGCAGTCAACGCCCAGCTCAGCTACTTTCAGGACATCGCTGTCGACTCCGCGGGGAACGTCTATATTGCTGACACCGATAACAACGTCGTCCGCAAGGTCAGCGCGGCCACCGGCATCATCACCACCATCGCCGGTACAGGCAAAGCAGGATATGCCGGCGACGGCGGAGCCGCAACCAGCGCTGAGCTGAATGGCCCGAGCGCCGTCGCGGTCGACTCTTCCGGCAACATTTATATCGGTGACAACGGCAATTACATCGTCCGCGAAGTCGCTGCGGCCACCGGCATCATCACTACGATCGCAGGTACGCCTGGAACAGATACTGATACAGGCGACGGCGGTCCCGCAACCGAGGCAACTATAGCCACCGTCGACGGATTGGCTCTTGATGGCAAAGGCGATCTGTATATCGCCGGGGGCGGTTGTGACGTGCGGAAGATCACCGCATCGACCGGCATCATTAATACCTATGCGGGCGACGGGCAATGCGACTTCACCGGAACGTCCGGCAATTCCGGAAACAACGGGCCTGCCACAGGCGCTGAATTCGGCGGCAATATCGGCAAAATTGCCCTGGATTCTTCGGGCAACCTCTACATCGCTGACTATAGCGACGATGTTGTACGGGAAGTGGTAGCTTCTACAGGAATCATTACCACCATCGCCGGAAACGGCGGCTTCGGATACTCCGGAGACGGAGGGCAGGCAGTCGACGCGCTCCTCTATGGCCCCGAAGGGGTCGCCGTCGCTCCCGACGGCACAATCGATATCACCGACCGCTCCAATTTCCGGTTGCGCCAGATTTCTACCTCGGGAGTTATTACCACAATTGCAGGCAACGGCGCGATCGGCCCTGTGCCCAGCGGTGTGTCTGCGACCTCAGCGCAGGTGGGCGTGTTTGGCAACGCATGGCCGGATTCCCTCTACGTCGACAGCACCGGCAACCTCTATTTTGCCGACGATGGAAACAATGTCATACGCAAAGTCACTCCTGCCGGAGTAATCTCCACGATCGCCGGTACGGGCGTCGCCGGCTACAGCGGCGATGGCGGCCTTGCGACCAGCGCCGAACTCGACGGCCCTACTGCCATCGCCTTTGACGCGTCGGGAAATCTCTATATTGCGGATACCGGCAACAATGTAGTCAGAAAGGTGGATGCCTCAACTGGCGACATCAGCACGTATGCCGGCACCTATGGAGAATCCATCACCGGAATACTCATGCCTGTAAGCGGAGACGGCGGCGCGGCAACCAGCGCCGGCGTGCCTCAGCCAACCGGACTGGCAGTGGACAGTGCCGGCAACCTCTATATTGCCGAAATCTATCAGTGCGTGGTGCGCAAGGTGACCACGGCAGGCATTATCTCCACCTATGCCGGTCAGGCAGGCAACTGCAACAGCCCCAATGGCGATGGAGGTCTGGCCACAAGCGCGAAGTTGACCTTCGCTGCCGACGCCCTGGCTATCGATTCACAGGGCAACCTTTACATCGGCGACGACAGCTCGGTTCGAAAGGTCACTGCTTCGACTGGGATCATCACGACGATCGCCGGGACGGCATTCGATGGTGGAGACTCCGGCGATGGCGGCCCTGCTACCAGCGCGACCATGAACCAGGTTTATGGGTTATCCGTTGACTCCAGCGGCAACATCTATATCGCCGACTTCGATACGATTCGCGAAGTGGATGCAGCCGGCAACATCAGTACCGTTGCGGGGCAGGACAATCAATACGGGTATTCCGGCGACGGCGGCCTTGCCACCAGCGCACTCGCCTCCCCCCTTGGCGTCGCCGCCGATAATTCGGGCAATATCTATTTCTCTGACCTGACCGGAAACCGCATCCGCAAAGTATCCAGTGCCGGCGCCACGCAAACCGCGGCAGCCACGCCCACATTCAACCCGCCGCCCGGCGTTTTCGGTACCGCGCCGTCCGTGACGCTCAGCACAACAACCCCCGGAGCGCAGATCCTCTACACGCTTGATGGCTCCACGCCCACCACAACCTCAGCGCTCTATTCCGCTCCAATTTCTCTTGTCGACCCGGTAACTCTTTCCGCGATTGCAATCGCTCCCGGCTATTCCTCAAGCGGCATAGCCACTGGAGCCTATACGACCGGGCAGCAGTCGCAAACGATCACATTCGCGGCATTGTCAAACGTAGCCTACGGTGTCGCTCCCATCACGCTCAGCGCCACAGCCAGCTCGGGCCTGCCGGTAAGCTATTCGGTGACAGGCCCCGCGACGCTTTCGGGATCTACGCTGGCCATTACTGGCGCGGGCTCCGTAACGGTAACGGCCAGCCAGGCGGGCAACTCAGACTATACTGCCGCCGCGTCCGTCGCGCGATCCTTCACCGTCGCCCCGGCCCCGCTCACGGTTACGGCGAATAATTCCAGCATGACGGTTGGCGGACCCTTGCCGGTCTTCAGTTACACCGTCACAGGGTTTGTGAACGGCGATAACGTCGGCAATATCGCGGGTTCGGTATTTGAAACGACGACCGCGACGATAAGCTCGCCGCCCGGAACATATCCGATCACGTTTTCCACCGAAGGCTTCACCTCCGCTAACTACACCTTTACCTATGTGAACGGCACTCTGACCGTTACTGCTGCCCCGGCTCCAGCTATTACTCTGGCGCCGGCAAGCCTTACCTTCGCGGCGCAGTCCGTAGGCTCAACCAGTGCTGCGCAAACAGTAACGCTCACTAACTCCGGAACCGCGGCCCTGAGCATTACCGCGATTACCGCATCGGCAAATTTTGCTGCGACGAACACCTGTGGCGCGTCCGTTGCGCCCAGTGCCGGCTGCTCTATTTCAGTGACCTTCGCTCCTACGGCTGGCGGAGCGGTCAAGGGCACGCTCACAGTGACTGACAACGCTTCCGGCTCGCCGCAGACAATTTCTCTCAACGGCTCTGGATCGGATGTCAACATCACGAGCACATCCACCGGAATCACAATCAGTTCCGCGGGCGGCTCAGCAACAGTTCCTGTTCAGATCGCCTCCCAGGGAAGTTTCTCCGGAGCAGTAAACCTCACCTGCTCGGTTGCGTACCTGGGCGGTGGAAGTGCGCAGGATATGCCGACCTGCAGTCTCAGTCCCGCGCAGACACAGCTTGCCTCTGGAGGCTCTGCCAACGCGACACTCACAATCGATACCACCGCTTCCAGCGGATCGGCCCGCCTGATCGAGAACTGGCTGCATACGGGAGGAGGCGCTTTGGCAGCTCTCTTCTTCTTTGCGGGCCTGCGGCGGCGGAACTGGCGGAAGCTTGGCCTGTTCGTCGCGCTTGCCATAATCACAACCGGTCTGTCCATCGGTTGCAGCGGTGGCAGCTCAACGGCAGGAGGAGGAAGCGGCGGCTCGACCAATTCCGGCACGACTGCGGGAAATTACACAGTGAAGGTCACTGCAACCAGCGCAGCGGACTCTTCCGAGACCGTCTCGCTCACGATTCCATTTTCAGTGCAGTAATCTGAGGGCGCGCTGAATCTTTGCAATCGGATTTTGGGGCAAGCCTTAGGGGATCATTTTATTCACAATTTGTGGCTGCATTCCAACAGGATGGAGTAGGAGACATAGACGATGCTTCGGCCCAACAGCAGAGCAGTTCATCTGGCGGATGGGGGCGGGTGGCCCAGATCTGAATGAAGAGCCAGAATGAGGGTGCCCCATGTCTCGCAGAGACATGGGATTCGCCTCGCGCCAGCGAGGCCCGGCAGAAGCCCCGGCCTTCAGGGGGAAAAACCCGCGCCGAAGGGCGCGCACTTTACCCCCGCCCTCAATTCGCCGGCGGCAGCCCGATCTTCTGGACCAGTGCCCGGTAGTGCGGATCTTTGTGCAGAAAGTCATACGCAGGGTCAGTCTGCAGCGACTCCAGCAAAAGAGGAGAGTGCTGCCTGTAGGCCTCTTCCAGCAGGCTTAGCGTCTTTTCCCGGTCTCCGAGCTGCGCGTAGCCCAGCGCTATGTTGGAAGGAGCAACACAATGCGTCTGCGCACTCTTCTTCGAGGTGGCCAGGCCCCACAAAATCACCGCACGGTACCCGCCCGTGCAGATACGCATCGTGCGCCGCCGGATTGACGTGCTGCAGCGGCTTCCGCACCCCTCCCGCGCTGACTCTTTGCCAGCCTACCGCGCCGCCGCAAGCCGCTTACGCCATGCACCCACGCTCAGCTTCCCCACTCCCCACACCAGTTGCAGAACCACAATCGCAAATGCAATCGTGATCCCTGTCTCAACTCCCTTGTTGGCCGTAGCAAGCTGCGCTCCCAGCTTCGCCGCATCTGCCGCCGGATTCTTCAGCAGAAACAGTGCACGCCCCGGCGCCGTCATCAGCACCCCCAGTAGAATCAGCGCCAGCACATGCATCGCGAAATGCCGCAGCACCTTCTGTCCCTGCCACGCGCCGCGCACCAGGTCCACCGTCTTCCACGTCAGCTCAAAGCTGTTGATCGTTACGCAGCACCAGTAGAACGGCCACCACACCGCCGCCAGTTTGTATGGCAGCGACGCCAGGTACCACGCCCCCGGCCCGAACATCAGGTAGGGATAGTGCGGAACCAGCAGCAACCACCCCAGAAACAGGAACCCGAAGATCACCTCCGCCAGCGCCTTCGCAAAGCTGCGCGGCTTCTTCTTGCCATCCGCGCCAAGTGGCGGCAAATCCGCCGGCGACCACGCCGGAGCCATCGGCGCCATCGGCACACACTTTCCCGGATACCGCGTCCCCGCCGCCTCAATCCCCGCAAACACCAGCGTCACAACCGCCGCGTTGATCAGCAGCACCCATGGCAGGTAGGCAATTGCGCCGATGATCGCACCGGCGCTCGCCCCATTCGCCGCAATCTCCACCGCCTTCGCAATCATGTAAATCGCCGCGCACCACGTCAGCGACAGCCGCAGCACAAACCAGTACACCGGAAACACCGCCGGCCCGATCAGATACTGCTGCCGCTGATACCGCCCCGCAACCTGCAACGGCGAGCCGAAATGCTTCAGCCATTCTTCGGCTTCTTCTTTCGTCAGCGGACGCCCAAGCTCCGCCTCCTTGTCCTCAAGCTGCGCTTCCAGGTTCGCCCTCAGCTCGGCAATAATGTCGTCCTGCCTCTCCCACGGCAGGTGCCTCTTCACAGCCTGTAGATATCGGTCCAGAAGTTCCATGGTCTTTCCTCGATTCATTACAAAAGGTTGGTAATCGCGGTGTTGATCTGGTTCCACTCCTCCAGCAGCCGCGCAAAAATCTGCTCGCCCTCGCCCGAGAGCCGATAGAACCGCTTGTTCCGTTTCTCTTCCTCGCGCCACTCGCTCGTCAGCAGCCCTTGCGACTCCAGCCGCCGCAGCAGCGGATAAAGCGTGCTCTCCTCGATCTCCATCCCCCGGCTGGCCAGCGCCTTCCGCAGCGTGTACCCGTAATGCTCCTGCTTCAGCTGCGCCAGAACCGCCAGCGTCAGGCAGCCTCGCCGCAGCTCCAGGCGAAGGTTCTCAAAGAGGCTCTCCGATAATGTCATCCTGTACCCCGCACACTATACGAGATACACTGTATGTCACATAGTATAGAAAGTCAAGTGACCTCGCAAGATTTTTCCCAGCTCAGCCCCCTGTCAAGAGGCAAATCTTCTAACCAACGCCCCTTCAATCACTTCCAAATGCAGGTCCGCACACCCTCATCTGCTATCCTGATCTTAGAGAGTCAAACTCTCCCCATCAAACCGCAAAAAGGCGCAGCCACCCGCTGCGCCTTTCGCTTTTTCCGGAGAACCATGCCCGAACCAAACCACCGCCGCCCGCCGCCCCTGGCTACTGGCTATCGGCTATTGCCTATTGGCTATCGGCTATTGGCTATCGGCTACTGGCTGCCGTGCCTTGGCTATTGGCTATTTGGCTCTTGTCTCTTGGCTGCTGCCTACTGGCTAACTCCTTCCCCAGCACGAATATCCACCTAACCCCTTTGCCTCTGCGCACTTACCGCTGAAACTCCCGTAACCATCGCCAAATCACGATCTTAGCTTTCTCAAGGAGCCGCCATGTACGCCCTGTGCCGCCACATCATGCCCACCGGACACCACTGTCAGTCGCCCGCCCTCACCGGCCAGCGCTTCTGCTACCACCACAGCCGCCAACGCCGACTCACCGCGCGCCCCAAACGCCCCCACTCCATCACCATCCCCTTCGAATTCCCTGAGGACCGCGCCGCCATCCAGACCAACTACCAGCTCACCGTCCTCTCCATCGTCGAGGGCCGACTCGAACCCCGCCAGGCCAACGCCATCATCCACGCCTACCGCGCCGCCGCCGTCAACCTCAAGACCGGCCCGCTCACCAACCCCAGCCCCGCCAACCGCGTCGACCGAGTCATCCTCACGCCCGAAGAAGAAGAGATCGCGCCCCCGCGCGAGGCCCTCGAGCCGGGCGAAACCCTCACCCACGGCCCCAAATGTCCCTGCGGTTGCTGCGCAGACACCTACCGCAACGCTCCCCCCGAACCTCACCACCTCAACTGCCCCTGCGGCGACTGCCGCGACGAAGAATCCGCAACTTCAGTGGATCGTCATCCCGAGGAACCTGCTGTTTCCTCTACACAGCCACATCTCTCAGCAGAACAAAAAAATAATGATTGTCATCCCGAGCGAAGTGCGAAGCACGAAGTCGAGGGACCTGCGGTTGCTTTTGATTGTCATCCCGAGCGAAGTGCGAAGCACGCAGTCGAAGAACCTGCGGTTCCCTCCACCATCCCCGCCCTCCACGCCGACGCCGCACCAGCACCGACACGACGCACAAGAGCCGCACGCCTCCGCCCCGCGCTCATAGAAGTCACACCCACCCCGCCTGAAACAAATGAGGAAGAAGACGAACCCGTATCCGAATCGCCCTACCAGGCCGTCATCCGCGAATACCACGAGCAATCGGCCGCCCGTCAATCTTCCGCGACCACCGGGAGCGGCCACGGCAGCAGGACATCAGGATGGCGCGAAGCGCGTGTGCCTGGACGGCGAGTCCTCCCTGAAGGCATCCGCCGCTACAACGAGCTCATGGCCCAGATCGAGCGCAACAAGCAGGCCGCCGAAGCCTCATGGCAGCGCTTCGTCGCTGCGGAGCGCGCCGCCGGACGCGAGGTCATCGACCCTCTCGCCAACAAAGGCGTCCTCGTCACCCACCCCGACGGAACCACCACCAAACGCTATCTCACCTGGAGCGAAGAAGAGGACACGCGCCGCGCCGAGTGGCAACGCCTCCTCGACGAAGAACAATCCCGCGAATCAGGGCCGGTGGTGCGGACCTGAATGAAGGGTGGCCCATACAAGCCGTCTTTTGGCTTGTGTGGGGAACAGGCGTCTCTAACTACAGGTGGCCCACTCAAGCGCTTTTTTGCTTGAGTAGGGTGCGGCAGTCATCTGTATCTACCGGGCGGCCCACATCTCAAAAAGATGCAGGATAAACTGCTGACCCGCTGCTTAATATATCTTGCGATTAGTGTAGCCTGTGAGCTACAATTTAAATGTGATCGAAATTCGGGAGACTGAGACCTTCTCTGTCTGGTTGCGGAGGCTACGGGATACTCAGGCACGAGCGAGAATCGCAGCGCGAGTCAGGCGTTTGGCGTTCGGTAATCCCGGGGACGTGCGGCCTGTTGGCGAAGGCATCAGCGAACTGCGCATTCATTATGGGCCAGGATACCGGGTGTACTACGTCCAGCGCGGGGCGGTGTTGATCGTGTTGCTTTGTGGCGGACACAAGAGCACGCAGAACAAGGACATTGAAGCTGCGAAGCGGCTGGCGAAGGAGACGGAATGAGCAAAGCAAAGACAAAACCGTTCGATCCGGCAGAGTACCTGAACGATAGCGAGTCCATTGCCGCGTACCTGAGCGATGCGCTGGAGAGTGAAGATCCGGCGTTTGTGGCCGACGCACTTGGAGTCGTAGCGCGGGCGCGCGGCATGAGCGAAGTTGCGCGGGAAGCTGGAGTGTCAAGGGAAAGCCTGTACCGCGCTCTGAGCACGGACGGCAACCCGGAGTTTGCTACCGTTCTTCGCGTCATTCGAGCATTGGGGTTGCGGCTCTCCGCTGCTCCGGTGCGGCGGGCATCCTGAGATCGGGTTGGCGGCTGCCCCCGTCCCTCGCTTTTGCGGACCGGGGATGGCGAGTAGCCAGGCACATGATCACCGGGCGCCCACATCTCGAAGAGATGTGGAATCGATGACTGCCCTTTGGCTGTCCGCTTCGCCAACTGACCGGCTCTCAGCTGACCGGACCTTAACTGACCACTTCTCGCTGGCAACCTGACCCAAACCTCGCCTCCGCCTGTTGGCTATTGGCTATTGCCTATTGGCTGTTGGCTATTGGCTGTTCGCTATCGGCTGCCTCTCACGGCTTCGCCACCTTGTCAGGAGCGATCTTCGCCGCCGGCACAATGCCCGAATCCTCAAGGACG
>Ga0335074_10000517_pt1 | contig 55004 bp, 38 predicted proteins | sample Lox_Sample_23_FD_206715 | JGI IMG/M metagenome (GOLD analysis project Ga0335074, IMG submission 206715) | Soil microbial communities from Loxahatchee National Wildlife Refuge, Florida, United States - Lox_Sample_2.3 | ecosystem: Environmental > Terrestrial > Soil > Wetlands | place: USA...
AAAGCCTCGAAGGCGCCTGTTCCCATGCATCCGCTGCTGGCCGGCTTTCTGCTTGCGTGGCGGGAAAAGACGACGTACTCCGCGGAGGGGGACTTCGTATTTCCGAGCACTCGTTTGAAGGGCTCGAAGCCGCTCTCGGCTTCAATTCTCGTTCAAAAATACCTTCGCCCCGCGGCGGTAAAGGCAGGCGTCCTCCGCGAGGGACAGAAGGTGCGCTTCGGGTTTCACAACTTCCGTCACTCGCTCGCTTCGGCTCTCGTAAAGATGAAAGTCGATCCCAAGACTGTCCAGGAGTTCCTGCGCCAGGCGCACGTCACGACCACACTCCAGCTGTATACGCAATCGGATATGGAATCGCGGCGGGACGCCCAGGGCAGGTACCTGGAACAGTTGCTCGGCGACAGGGTGCACCTGCTCACGGAGCGAATTCAGTGATTATCTTGGGTGGAGCTTGGGTGGAGGAACTTTTGAAAAATCGTGCAAGTGCTTTGAAATGTGGTGGCCAGGGACGGAGTTGAACCGCCGACGCCAGCCTTTTCAGGGCTGCGCTCTACCACCTGAGCTACCTGGCCACATTTTCGAAACCCGCCCCGGGCGCTGACCGAGAAGACTTGCACGCCTCGCGCTGATTGTGCGGACGTGCCTGCCGAACGAAATACACTGGCGCGGGAAGCGTGTAGAACGAACTCGATTATAGCAACCGTGCCGAAATCCCTCAACGCCTGGGCTTCGCCGGTAATGACTAGTTTCGTCGCGCCGTTTCAGCTACCGCTTCGCCTCGAGATTGGAGTCTTCATGAAGGGCAGGGATTTGCCCAAGCGCCAGCGTCGGATTTCCTGCTTCGAGGATACGCGAAGCTGGCCGCAAAGAAGCGAACTCGATGCGGATCGATGCAAATCTGGGGCGAAAACAAAATCGTCTACGCCACGAAGCCTTTCACGAATTCGATGAGGCTGCGCAGCGCAATGCCCGACGGACCTTTGCTGATCCACGGCTTCTGGTCTTCCATCCAGGCGGTACCGGCAATGTCGAGATGGATCCACGGCGTATCTTCGGCAAATTCTTTCAGGAACATGGCGGCCGTGATCGCGCCACCCCAGCGTCCGCCGGTGTTCATGATGTCGGCTATCGAACTGCGAATTTGTTCTTTATATTCGTCATCGACCGGCAGGCGCCACATTTTCTCGCCGGCCTTCGCATTCGCGGAGTGGATGCGGTCGTACATGGCGTCGTCGTTAGTAAAGATTCCGGCGTTGTTGTAGCCGAGAGCAACTACTACCGCGCCGGTGAGTGTGGCCGCGTCGACCAGATGCGTGCAGCCGAGTTGCTTTGCATAATGCAGCCCGTCCGCGAGAACCAAGCGGCCTTCGGCGTCGGTATTGATGATCTCAATCGATTTTCCCGACATCGCAATCTGCACGTCACCGGGCTTCTGCGCGTGTCCGGAAGGCATGTTCTCGGTCGCGCAGACGATGCCGATCACTTTGATTTTCGGCTTCAGCAGCGCGATGGCCCGCATCGCACCGATCATGGTAGCGCCGCCAGCCATGTCGTACTTCATCTTCTCCATGCCGTCGGCGGGCTTGATCGAGATGCCGCCGGTGTCGAAGGTAATTCCCTTCCCCACCAGTCCCAGCACAGGGCTTTCCGGCGCATCGGCAGGCTCGTATTTCATGACGATTAGTGCGGGAGGCTCGTCGGAGCCTTGCGCCACACTCCAGAACGCGCCCATCTTCAATTCCTTGATCTTGTCGGGCCCGTAGACGTCGCACTTCAATCCAACTTCGGCTGACATTTTTTTGGCGCGCTCGGCAAGAATCGTTGGAGTCATACGATTCGATGGCTCATTCACCAGATCACGGGTGAAATTCTGCGATTCGCCGACCACCTGCGCTTCCGCCGCGGCTCTCTCCAGAGCGGATTTATCGCCGCTGGCGATAATCGTCATCGCGTCGATCTTCTGGTCCTTGCGGTCGCTGCGGTAATAGTCCGGATCGAAGTTCCCCACGTACGCGCCTTCGACAATCGCGCGAACCGCCTCTTCCGCCGCAATGTTCGAAGGAGCGAGGATGGCGAAGCTGCGGATTCCGCGCGCCTTCAGCGTCCGCACGGCGGTTCCGGCGACCCGGCGCAGTTCGTAGCTTGAGAATTTCTTGGCGCTGCCGCCTGAGATCAGCAGCAAGCGCCTAGCTTTGAGCCCCGCAGGCTTGTGCAACAGGTTCGTCTCAAACGTCTTGCCCGTAAGTTCTCCGCTTGCCAGCAGGTCGGCCGAGACCGACTGCACACCGGCGTCTGTGGTAGCGACTTTGAGTTGTGGTTTCTTGTTCTTGTCCTGCGAGCCCGCTTCCGCGTGGTCAAGCACGACCGCGACCAGGGATTCGGTTTCAAGTTCAGACGGTGAGGATGTGGCGATGGTTGTTTTCATGATTGGTTGTAAGTATGAATCCAGTATCGTCGGCAGGAAGGGAAAAACGCAAGCGACGCCAGCTCAATTACCGCCGCCTAATCAAGGCCGCAGTGCGGAGTTTCGCTAGCCTCAGCGCGCCAGCGCGCTCGGGAAGCGCCTTTCGAAATCCAGTAATCCGACCCACTCCGGCGTTACCGTGATGCGCACCATCGAAGAAATCAGCGTGCGCAACTGAGTCAGCCAGGCTTTCGCCAAATCCGGCTCGAAATATCGTTCCGCCGCCGCCACATATTCCGGAACAATTCCCTGCACAGTCTCGAGACGCGCCGTACCCCGAACCAACAGCACCTTGTGCGGAAACGTATTGTCATCGATGGTAAGCGAAACCTTAGGATTCTTCGCCAGTGCCTTCAGCTTCGGAGCTTTGGGAGGGCTTGCCATGACGATCTCTCGTCCGTTCCAGTGAAACCATATCGGAATGACTCGAGGTGTTCCGTCGGGCCAGACATAGGCAAGGCGCGCAGGAATTTTCGAGCACAGAAGTTCCTGCGCCGCGGGATGCTCGATAAGCTTCACGTTTCCCTGCTGAACTGGATGCATAAACCACCTCCCGTCGCGATCGCGCGCAGACGTGGCACAGCTGCGCAGGCATTGTACGTTGGCCTGGCTAGTTGCGACTAGACGGTCGCTCTACTTCTTGGGGTGCGCCTCGCTGAATGGCGAGGACCCTACGAGATATCGGCCTTCGTCAACGTTCACCAGATCGAGGTCAATGGATGCGGAGTTATCGAGGCTGTCTCTGTCTGCGTAACCCATCGTTCGCGCTCTGAAATAGTAAACCTTGCCGGGCTCTGCCGTGAGGCCGAAGAGGGAAACCGCTCGGCCTGACGGCAGGAAACCTGATATCCAATCAACACACAGATGGTGCTCACCCGGGTCGACCGAGAAGTACAAGTATGAATTGCCACGGGGCCCCTACCCAGGCGCCATCAAGGCCGATGCGGACCGTGACATCCCTTACGGCTTTGTACTTCTGATCCTCTACAACGTAGATCAGCGCTTTGCCCCCCTCGACTTGAGGCTCTGGCGGCCGGGCGGCATCCGTTTTGATCTGAAATTGGACAGGCATTGGCCCACACGCAAGTTGAGCGGGACGGATCGAAGGTGGGTTTTGGCCAAAAGCAGAGGACCCGAGAAAAATCACCACGAGCACGGTTTTCATGGCTCTTCTCCAGTTGGGACGCGGATCTTCACGGATCGGCCGCGGATACCGCAATCCCATACATCCTTATGGTACTCACGCGGTGCGCCGCTATGAGTAAGTAATAGTCAAAATCAGTAAAGAAAGTCGAGACCAGATTGAGGCACGAATACATCCTCGGCCGAGGGCTTCCCGGAAAGCTGGAACCAAACAATCTTCCACGACGTACTGTGTCATCAGATGACGGCGTTTCAACCTCTGGAGTATCATCACCCGCAACCATCATGGTGAGGTTTTTCATGCAGATTCGATGGAAGTTTGTGGTTTGTGTTATCGCATTCGCCGTCGGACTGATGGCGATTCTGGCTCGTAAAACCGCGACCGCGGCCCCTCGGCAGGCGGCCCCGGCTAAGGCCAAAACTCCGGCGAAGAACGCCGAAAGCACCCCACTCTCTATTCCTGACACGGTCAGCGCCATCAACTCGCTTACGCCCATGTCGCAGCGCGTCGTCCACTACGAGATCAACGCCAAGTATGACGCGGTCAAGCACACCATCGACGCGGACGAAGTTCTCACCTACCACAATCTCACCGGGCAGGCGCTCGACCATTTCCCGTTTCATCTCTACCAGAATGCGTTTCAACCCAACGCCACCTGGGTGCGCGAGGCTAAGCGCGACGGGAGCCGCGACACCGCTTACGACAAGTGGGACCCGAAAGAATACGGATCGGAAGAGATCAAAAGCATTGAAGTCGTCGGCCAGGGAGACCTGACATCACAACTTCATTACATCGCTCCCGACGACGGCAACAAAGATGACAAGACTGTCATCGACCTTCCCGTCCCCAAGCCGATCGCTCCCAACGCGTATGTTCAGTTCAAAATTAACTTCCACGAGCAGATGCCGGAAACCCAGGCACGCTCTGGCTGGAAGCGCGACTTCCTGCTCGGCGGACAGTGGTTCCCGAAAGTCGGCGTCTGGTGGCATGGAGCCTGGAATTGCCACCAATACCACGCATTCAGTGAGTTCTTCGCCGACTTCGGCGTCTACGATGTGAAGCTCACGGTGCCCCAAAACGAGATCGTCGGCGCCAGCGGAATCGAAGTCGGCAGCGTCAACAATCCCGATAACACGAAGACGGTGACCTACCATGGCGACGACATCCACGACTTTGCCTGGACCGTAAGCCCACGCTACAAGGTGCATGAAGCGACTTATCAGGCACAGATGGGCCCGGTCAAGCTGCGCTTCCTTATGCAGCCCGCCCACTGGAGCCAAGCCGAACGCCACGAACGCATCATCCGCGAGACCCTCGACCGGTTTGAAAAATGGTATGGGCCGTATCCCTACAAGACACTGACAGTGGTCGACCCCGAGCCCGACTCTGCTGCGGAGGGCATGGAATATCCCACCTTTATCACCGGCGGCACGAGTTGGTTCATGCCCAATGGACTTCATGTTGTTGAACTTGTCGTGGAGCACGAATTCGGACATCAGTACTGGTACGGCATGGTCGCCACCAACGAATTTGAAGACGCCTGGATGGACGAAGGCATCAACAGCTACAGCGAACTTAAAACCCTGGATTCGATTCTGGGCAAGAACACCTCCGTGATCGACATCGCCGGCGCCACCCTCGGCGAACCCGAAGAGCAGCGGCTCAGCTACATTGGCGTCGCCGATCGCGATCCCATCGCGCAGAATGCCTACGATTATTACAGCAACAACTCTTACGGCGGCATCACCTACGGCAAAACCGCCAGCGTTTTGCTCACTCTCGAAGGCATCGTCGGCGAAGACACCATGGACAAGGCCATGCGCGCCTACTTCATGAAATATCGCTTTACTCATCCCACCAAGGAAGATTTTCTTAAGACGATCGAGGAAGTTTCAGGCAAGGACTTGCGCTGGTATTTCAATCAAGCGATCTACGGTTCGCAAGTCATGGACTACGAAGTTCTGAAAATCAGTTCTTCACCCGTGAACTGGTATGAAGAAGAGAAGGACAAGAAGGCCCCGAAAAAGGGGGCCAAGGACGACACTCTCTATCAGTCCTATGTGTCGCTGGGTCGCAAGGAAGATTTCGTGATGCCGATCGAGGTGGAAATTAGATTCGATGACGGCGAGAAACTCCGCGAGCACTGGGACGGCAAGAGCCGCTGGACTCGGTTTTCGTATGTAAAAAAAGCGAAAGTCGTCTCGGCGGAAATCGACCCCGACCACACTGTCCACATCGATCGCAACAACTTCAACAACAGTTACGTCGTCGAGGCGAATACAAAGCCTGCTTACAAGCTGTCGAACTACTGGCTCTTTATGTCGCAGTGGATCGGCCAGGCGCTGGCGTGGTGGGCGGTTTAGAAACCCGGTTCTCAAAATTGGAAAAGGTACCCGAACAGAATAAGGACAGAATCGAATGAGCGAAAACCAAGGTCTACTGAGCAGTGGATTGGGCAGGTTGATGCGCAACAAGCGCTACATTTTCTGGTTCTGGCTGCTGAACCTTTTCCTCGCCGGCTTCGGGACCACCGGGCTGCGGGAGAGCGCGCACAACATCCTCGATCACAGCCTCTATGCTGAGCGCCTGATGCATTCTTTTGACATCAGCATCTATGTAGAGATGATGACCCGCCCTGAGTTTGGCCCGATGAACTCGATGGTCTTCCCGGCGGTTTATTTCGCCTTACTTTACCTTGCGGCCACGGCACTGTTCCTTCCCGGAATTTTCCTCGGATACTCCTCCACCTATCGCCTGCCCCGCGAAGATTTCTTCCGCGCCTGCGGCCGCAACCTGTGGCGCTTCATTCGCCTCATGATTGTCGCCGCTATCGTGATGGGAATCTTCACTGGCGTTCTCTCTGCCATCAACACTGCGCTCGTGAAAAAGGCCCAGGAGAGCACCAACGAACTGCTCCCGTTCACCACGCAGATGACGGGACTGTTCATCATTTTCCTGGTTATGACTACGATGCGCATCTGGTTCGACCTGGCCGAAGTCGACATCGTGTTGAACGATCAGCGCGCAGTTCGCAAGTCGATCGCGGCCGGTTTCCGGCACACCTTCCGCAACCTGTTCCGTCTGCTGGCCAGCTATGTTATCTCCACGGTCGTCGCGGCGATCATTCTGGTGGGCGGCATTTGGGTCTGGATGAAGTTCGTCGCTCCCGAAAGCATTCTCTGGGCGTTTGTGCTCGGGCAAATCATTCTCGGTTTATTGTTGATTCCCCGCTTCTGGCAGCGCGGCATTGCAGTCTCGTACTGGCAGCAGAAAATGCTGGCGCCGGTTGTGGTAACGCCTCCGGTTGCTTCTGTTCCAGCCCAGCCAGCGCCAACAACAGCCAACGCTTTGCCAGCACCAGCTACCGGGACTTAGCACGAGCGACCTAGTGCGGCGGCGAACTCTCCGATGCTGGATTTTGCGTCGCTTCGCCCTTCCCTCCGCCCAAATCCAGCCCGAAGTGCGGCTCCGACCGCGTTCCCGTCACTTTGAAGGGCACTTCGGTTCCAGCACCGTCTTTGTGAAACAGTGGATCGACCGCCTTCAACAGCACAGACTTCCACCCCGTAGTCATCTGCGACAGCTTCGCCTCGAGCTTCAGCTTTCCATGAAAATCAAACACGTTTCCATCCAGGCTGTACTGGCCGGTCACTTCCGCATTCGTACCCGGCACGGAAAAGTGCAACTGCGAAAATGTGAACAGCCCCTGATCGAGATTGAAAGAGCCTTCGAGATCCGACGGCACCACTACATCAGCGTGCTCCTCGGCTAGCTTCGGTTTTCCCTGGCTGCGCAGGCTCAGATCATCGATGCGATCCTGAATCTTCTCATTCGAAAATTGCCCGGCTGGAATGTGAAAGGTCCCTTCCAGCTTCAGGCGATCGGCCACGTCAGCGGGCCCAGGCATCAGGCTCATCCGCGTCTTCATCTGAATCTCTCCGCGCATCACCGGCGGATCGGTCTTCACGCCCAGCCGCAGCAGATCTTCCACGCGCGCTTGATCGAGCACTACATCCAGTTCGATGTCGTGTCCCGGCGGATCCTTCACCCGAACCACCTTGCCATTCGCCGTAAGCGTGGAGTGCAGGAACCGCGCCTTCACCGGCTCCAGATACGTATCGCCGTCGGTTCCGTCGACGATCGCATGAAAGTCGGTGTGCAACCCCACCGGACCGCCCGTGGCTATGCGAAAATCGGGCGTGTCGGTCGAACCCTCGACTTCGATCTTCGCCAGCACGCCGCGATAATTGCCGGTGGAAGACAGAATTCCGCTGATCCCCTTGAGCGTTCCCAGATCGGCGTGGGTAAACGAATAGTTGCCTTGGACAGGCGTGTCACCCGGCTGATCCTCGCGGAACGGGCCGAACGTACCGGCTGACTGGATATTTCCCACCGGTTTGGGATTCACCAGCGTGGCCTCAAACTTCAGCGGCTGGCCGGGACCGATCTCCTTCATCACCAGGTGGCTGATCTTGAACTCGAGGGGCGCTTTGCCTGGTTTGCGGGTATTGATGATCAGCGCGGTGTCGTCGCAGACAAATGTATCAACGGTGATCGCAATTTTTCCCTTTTGCCCGCGACTCATCGCGGCGACCCGCGGCCGATCTTCTTTGGGAGGTATGTTGAGCGTCATTCCTACGACGTGGACGGTATCGAGGTGCATCGGCCAGCGAAGTAAATCGAACATTCCGGTCCTGAAGCGAAATTCCTGTGCACCGATCAGGGGCTGCACGCCAGGCTCTGTCGGATTGGGATCGGTCGGACCGAAAATCTTCAGCCCCTTGCCGGAAACCTCCAGCCCGTTGCTCAGGGAAACGTCCAGCTCCGCCAGTTCAACTTTGGTTTTGAAGCGGGCCGCAAGAGTTTCAATCACCCGCGCCCGCAGAATCGGCTCGGCATCCGATATCACATGTCGAATTTCAAGCAGGGCGCCGATCCACAGGACCAGCAGCGCTGCAACAATCCAAGGCCAGCGGCGCCGCCCCTTCTCTTGCACAAGCTGCAAACCATCCCCCGACTTCGCCACCGGCAATGCCATCTCCCTATTAGAGCCGCTCCCGGGGGCGCAAAGTCAATCGGGGAATTCTGAGCAGTGTCGCAATTTTCTGGAAAAGTGGGTCAAAGCCGCGATCAGAACCAGAGCCCACTCAGAAAATGACGATTGTAATGCCTCGATTTCGTCGGCCAAGATCACAGTCCTTCTTCAGCTCCCGGTGCTGCCCAAGCAGCTTCCAAGTCACTTCGTCGGACTTAGCCCAATTCTCCCCGAAGATGCATGCGCGAATCTGACCGGCTAAGGCCAGATCACATAGCCTTGTCTGCACCGCAATCCGGATGTCCCCACCAACTCCGCTCGACCCATATCCATGAACAATCTTGAGCAGCGCGATGCCCTCCCGCCGAGCCAAGGCCAGCTCGCGCCCCAGCCGCTGCAAAGCCTCCTCTACGGAGGGCATATCAGATTTGAGGTTGATAGTGTTGATGACGGCCTCGCTGGGCCCGGAGGCGCACGCAGAATGCCTGGGACCGCGATTCCCCCTCTACTTTCTATTTCTTCCCCGCGCCACCGCCTCACGCGCCTCTTTGTCCGCCGTCCTTCGCCGCTCCGTCTCGCGTTTATCCCAGAGCTGCTTACCCTTAGCCAGGGCCAGCTCAAGCTTCACTCGGCCGCTTTTGAAGTACAACCGCGTCGGGATCAGCGTCAATCCCTTCTGCTGCGTCTTGCCAATCAGCTTGCGAATTTCTTCCCCGTGCATCAGCAGCTTGCGGGTGCGCAGCGGGGCATGGTTGTGAATGTTGCCGTGCTCATACGGCCCGATATGGGCGTTCAGCAGCCACAGTTCACCGTCTTTGATCAGCCCGTAGGCGTCCTTGAGGTTCGCCAAACCTCCACGAATGGACTTTACCTCGGTCCCAGTGAGCGCCACACCGCACTCAAATTTTTCCAGCAAGAAGTAGTTGTGGGAAGCGTTCCTATTGACGGCGGCGTCTCGCTGTCCGCTCGCGGTTGGGTCTCTGCGCGGCGACTTCTCCGCGCTGGGCTTGGTTTGGTGGGCGGATTGGCGGGGCATTGATGAAATCTTAACAGCAGTCAAAGTTCAGGACGTCGGAGTTCGGAATCCTGCCCATACACAAAGGATTTCGTTGAGCCGGACGCTCGAAACCCGGCGTCCGCTCTTTAGTCCTACGACCAAAGAGTGTAACTGCCGTGCTCGCAAGCACTTCGGGAGCCACAAATTGCGATGCTATAATCGCCAGAACCAAGGTTTTTTATCATAAATGTTGGGCGGATTCCCGCACCCAGCCCCCATCGTAAGCGGCGGAATTCGGGAAGCCTGCTCCCCCGGCGAAGACTGCACGAATAGAAGACCGTCACCAAGACGTAAAAAAGGATCATCCCGTGAGGATCATCGAATGAGACGCCTGATGCGCCCGGCACTGTTGCCCCTGCTGGTCGCGGTTCTGACCCTTCCCGCCCTCTCCGCCGATAAAGCCAAAGCCTTTTACGACAAGGGCATGGACGCCGAGGCCCGCCAGAACTACGAGGCCGCCTACGACTTCTTCAAGCAGGCCTACGACCTCAAACCCAAAGATTTGCGCTATCGCACCGCTTTCGCCCGCACCCGCTTTGAGGCCGCTGCCGCGATCGTCCATCACGGCCAACAGCTCCGCGACGATGGCAAGCTCGACGACGCGCTGGCCTTGTTCCAGAAAGCTCTTGCCATCGACCCCTCGTTGTTCATCGCCAGGCAGGAATACGAGCGCACCCTGCAGATGATCAACAACCAGAAGAATCCTCCGCCCCAAGCCGCGGGACCGCCCGCCAGCCTGGAGCGTAGAGTCCGCGAAGCTTCCGGCCCCGTTGAACTCGCTCCCATTTCCGCTATTCCCATTACCGTGAAGCTCACCGACAAGTCCGACGTGGTCTATCGCACCATCGGACAACTGGCCGGCATCAACGTGCTGTTCGACCCCGATTACACTCCTCGGCAGATAAAAGTTGAGCTAACCGGAGTAACTCTTGAACAAGCACTCGAGATCACTGCTCTCGAATCGAAAACTTTCTGGCGTCCCGTCACTCCGAACACCATTTTCGTTGCGACCGATAATCCTGCGAAGCGGAAAGAACTCGAACAAAGCGTTCTTAAAACTTTTTATCTTACGAATCTTTCCCAGCCCACGGAACTGCAGGATGTAGTCAACGCGATCCGGGCAGTGCTCGATGTGCAGCGCGTACAGCAGCTGCTCTCGCAAAATGCTCTCGTCGTCCGCGGAACTCCCGACCAGATTGCGTTAGCCGAGAAGCTTGTCGACGATCTGGATAAGGCTCGTCCCGAAGTCATCATCGATATCGACGTAATGCAGATCAGCAAAGACAAATCGCGCACCCTGGGCCTGAGTCCACCGACCACCGCTTCGGTTCAACTGCAGAGCAACCTCAATCCGGTGTCTTCGACGACGACCACGACGACCGCGACCACATCTTCCTCGGGTGCAACCACTCCGGCCGGCATCAGCCTGAATAGTCTGGCCACTCTCAACGCCAACAACTTCGCAGTGACGATTCCCTCCGCCAACCTGACCGCGGTCATGGGCGACAGCGACACCAAGCTGATTCAGAGTCCACAGATTCGCGCTCTGGATAATCAGAAAGCGTCACTCAAGATCGGCGAACGCCTGCCGGTCGCTACTGGCTCGTTTCAGCCTGGTATCGGCGGCGTTGGCATAAACCCATTGGTGAACACCCAGTTCCAATACATCGATGTAGGCGTGAACATTGACGTTACTCCTCACGTGCATGCCGACCGCGAAGTCACGATGAAGATCACCATGGAAATCTCCTCGGAGATCGGCCAGGCCAGCATCGGCGGCATCAGCCAGCCGATCATCGGGCAGAAAAAAGTCGAGCTCGGAGAAATTCGACTGAAGGACGGAGAGTCCAGCCTGATCGGCGGCATCATGGACGATTCTCAAACTAAGTCGCTGAGTGGAATCCCAGGATTGGCGCAGATTCCGATCCTGAGGTATCTCTTTGGACAGGTCACGCAAGATCATTCCTCGGACGAAACCGTCTTCGCCATTACGCCCCACATTATTCGCGGCACTGACATCAACGCCATCAACCAGCGCGCCATCGACATCGGAACCGCTACGACGATCGAGTTGCATCATTCGACGGAGCCAGTGGCGCCGGTCAGCACACCTGCGCCCTCCCGGCAATCGGCGCCGTCGACCACAACGCCTGTGCCCCAGGGGGCTGTTCTGCGGACTCCTGTAGTGCCGCCCGCGGCCCAGACTCCGGCGTCCAATGCGCCCAGCGGAACGCCGAGTTTCCTGTTTGATCCGTCCACAATTCAGGCAACCAAAGGCAACACTTTCGCCGTCAACTTATTGCTTTCCGGCGCGCAGAATGTGTACTCCGTGCCCGTACAGCTGAACTACGACCCGAAGATGCTGCAATTGGTGAACGTATCCAATGGCGGATTCTTATCGCAGGATGGCCAGGCCGTGGCGGTCGTGCATCGCGAGGATGAAACCATCGGCCAATCGCAGATTACGGTCACGCGCCCGCCCGGCGCCGGCGGGGTTTCCGGCCAGGGCTCGGTCGTAACCCTTACCTTCGAGGCCAAGGCAACCGGAGAGACTCCGCTGACCATCACTCGAGGAGGAGCCCGCGATCCCGGATTGCAGGCCATCACCGTCAACGGTGCGCAAGCGGCAGTCATGGTGCAGTAGTGCAGTCATGGTGCAGCAGGAAAGATGGTCGGGCAGTGATATGGGAAGACACGGTTTAGGCCGTGCCGCGAATACATCGAAAGGAAAAGGCTTTAGGCTCTGAGGAAAGCTCGTCTCCAGACGCCTGATCGGCAATCGAGAGGCTCGAATTAAGCAGAGGACATGACGGCGGCAACTCTTCATCATCGGCAAAACCCGCCCCAGGGCGGCTTCACGCTCATGGAGTTGATTGTCGCGACCATGATCCTCTCGATTCTCACGCTGATGGCGCTGCCCCTGGCGCGGGTCACCATTCAACGCGAAAGAGAGAAAGAACTTCGCGCCGCGCTCTGGGAAATGCGAGACGCCATCGACCGCTATAAAGATGCCGCGGAGCAAGGCAAGTTTCAAACCAAGGTCGACAGCATGAACTACCCGCCCGATCTCGATACCCTCGTCAAAGGCGTCGAAGCCCAGGGCGGCAAGAAAATTCGTTTTCTGCGTTCTATCCCCATGGACCCCATGACCAAGAGCAAGGAGTGGGGTTTGCGCTCCATGCAGGATGATCCCGACTCCGATTCATGGGGCGGCCAGAACGTGTTCGACGTTTATACCAAGTCCGAAGGAGAGGCCCTCGACGGAACGAAGTATAAGGATTGGTAAGGGCGAAAGAGCGCGGGAACCGCGCAGCGGAAGAGCGACGCTTTAGCGCCGCGTGAAGCGTGCAAGATTTTCAGGGCTTTAGCCCTGCGGCAGCTAAAAGACGTTACATGCCACAAAACGCGAACAACTCGGCGAACGCGAGAAAAACACCGGCATCCGCCCGGCGAGCCCGATTTGCAGTCCGCGGCTTCACCCTTCTCGAATTGATGATCGTCATCAGCATCATCATGATTCTGATGGCGATCGCTGTCCCCGTCTATAACCAATCCATTGTGCAGGCACGCGAATCGGTCCTACGCTCGAATCTCAGCACGCTGCGCAATGTCATTTCTCAATACACTCTGGACAAGCAGAAAGCTCCTCAATCGCTTGACGATCTTGTACAGGCCGGTTACCTGCGCCAGATCCCCGTCGATCCCATGACCCGCCAAACCAATTGGGAAGTCGTACAGGAAGACGTGATGCTGGCCGTCGACCAGCAGGACCCCGGCATCACTGATGTGCACTCCGCCTCCAGCGGAATCGCCAGCGACGGCACCGCCTACAGCACCTGGTGACCCAACGCCTTGCTCCTGACCGATTGGTTTCCAAAAATATTCGAGAAACTCTCCCGTAGTATGAAATCACTATTGCTGCGGTTTCACCGATCCGCAATAATCCCGGCCTAAGTTCGGCAGTCTCCGATTTGTTCCAGCCTGGCGGAACGGCCGAATTCGTCTTACTGGGGAATCAAAAAGGGCGTGACTTAGAAGGATTCAGGTTCGCCGAACTCAATTTTGGCGGCGAGGGGAGACGTTCGCATGAAAGAGGTTTGCATGAAAATGACTGTGGGAACGTGGCTGATCGTTACCATGCTCGGCTTGGGAAGTTCATTCGTTCAGGCACAACAGCCGGCAAACCCGCCCGAGAAAAAAATTCCGCCAGCCGCGTCGCCACAAAAGTTGGGCCCGCTCGATTTCTATGTGAACTGGCGCGCGCGCGCCGAAGGCTGGGACTGGTTCAAGAGCGGCACAGGCCATGGCAATTACACTTTCGGGGACTCTCTACTCCGAGTCGCTGTTGGGCAGCGCCTCGAGCATCTCGACTGGTTCCTCGAGGGCGCGCAAGTGGCCATTGTCGGCCTGCCGAATATGGCAGTCGACTCCGCGCCGCAGGGCCAGCTTGGTCTGGGCGGCAGTTACTTCGCCGCCAACAGCGGCAACACGAACAATGTGGACGGCTTTCTCAAGCAAGGCTTCGTTACTTTCAAGGATTTCGGAAGCAGTCTGAAGATCGGCAGGTTCGAGTACTTCGACGGCAACGAGGTCAAACCGAAGGATCCCACGCTCTCTACTGTGATTCAAACCAGGATCGCGCAGCGCTTAATCGCGAACTTCGGATTTTCCGCCGTGCAGCGAAGTTTTGACGGAGTGCAAGTCTCCTCCAATTTCGGACGCGACAACTTTACCTTCGTGGCGGTGCGCCCCACCGAAGGAGTGTTCCAGGTTGATGGCATGGGTGAATTGGATGTCGACACTTACTACGGCGCCTTCACAGTTCCGGTGGAGACTCAACATGGAGCCGGCCAGTTGCGGGTGTTCGGCCTCGGCTACATCGATCACCGCACGCTCACCCTCAAAACCGATAACCGGCCCGCGTCAGTTCGCGCCGCCGATGTGGACAAGATTGAAATCGCAACCTACGGCGCGGACTACGTCCACGTTTTTAATACTTCAACTTCAGGGAAGTTCGATGTTCTCGGCTGGGCCGCGCTGCAAGCGGGCTCATGGGGCGAACTCACGCAACGGGCGAGCGCGTTCGTCGGCGAACTGGGATGGCAGCTGCCCGTGACAATTCTGAAACCCTGGATCAGCGCCGGTTATTCCTACGGGAGCGGCGACGGGAACAATGCCGATTCGCGTCACGGTACCTTCTTCCAGGTTCTCACTACACCGCGCCAATATGCGCGCTTCCCTTTCTACAATATGATGAACAACGAAGACGCGTATGCCACGCTGAATCTGCGTCCAACATCGAAACTTCAATTGCGCAGCGAGCTGCACACTCTCCGTCTGGCCAACACAAAAGATCTGTGGTATTCCGGCGGTGGCGCATTTCAGGAGTCGACTTTCGGCTATACCGGGCGCCCCAACCCCGGCAACAACCGCGGTCTCGCAAACGTGTGGGATATGAGCGCGGACTATCAGTTCACGCGCATGTTCGGAGCTACGGCCTACTATGGCAAGGCGTGGGGCAAGAGTGTCATCGACAATATCTACCCAAAAGACCCCAACGGCCAACTTCTGTATTTGGAAACCAATTTCCGCTACTAAGACGCCGGTCTGGGCACGGAACATTGCGCATGGACTGCCCCGCGCACTAACATCTATTCATGCCCGTAGAAACCGAAGTGCAGGCTCCCGCTTCCATTCGCGCGCCGCGTGGCAATTCCATCACCTGCAAAGGCTGGCAGCAGGAAGCCGCCATGCGCATGCTGATGAACAATCTCGACGAAGAAGTCGCCGAGCGCCCCAAAGATCTCGTCGTCTACGGTGGAACCGGACGCGCCGCGCGGAGTTGGGAGGCCTATTACGCCATCGTCGCAACGTTGAAGAAACTTGAGAACGATGAAACCCTGCTGGTGCAGTCGGGGAAGCCGGTCGGCGTTTTCAAGACGCACGACCACGCCCCCCGCGTTCTGATCGCGAATTCAAATCTAGTTGGCCATTGGTCGAACTGGGAGAAGTTCAACGAACTGGAACGCGCCGGCCTGATGATGTACGGCCAGATGACCGCCGGATCGTGGATCTACATCGGTTCCCAGGGAATCGTGCAGGGTACGTTCGAAACGTTTTCAGCCGCTGGGGAAAAGCACTTCGGCGGCGATCTCGCCGGCAAACTGATCGTCAGCGGCGGAATGGGTGGAATGGGCGGAGCGCAGCCGTTAGCCGCAACCATGACTGGCGCGGCGTTTCTAGGCATCGACGTCGATCCGGAAAGGATCAAGAAGCGTCTGAAAACGGGCTACTGCGACTTCATGGTGACGACACTCGATGAAGCGTTGCGCATTCTGAAGAATGCAATTCGGAAGAAGGAAAATGTTTCTGTCGGTTTGGTCGGCAATTGCGCCGATATTATTCCCGAACTCGCCGAACGTGGCGTCGTTCCTGACATTCTGACGGACCAGACTTCGGCGCACGATCCACTGAATGGATACATCCCGAACAGCGTGACGCTCGCAGAAGCCGTCGAGTTGCGGAGAAATGACCCGCAGGCTTACAAGGAAAAATCACTCGATTCGATAGCGCGCCATGTCGAGGGCATGTTGCGCTTGCAGAAGATGGGGGCGGTCACCTTCGACTACGGAAACAACATCCGTACTTTCGCTTTTCAACGCGGCGTGAAGAATGCGTACGATTTTCCTGGATTCGTGCCCGCCTACATTCGCCCGCTGTTCTGCGAAGGCCGCGGCCCATTCCGGTGGGTCGCACTCTCCGGCGAGCCATCCGATATTCATGTTACCGACGAACTGGTTCTCGATCTGTTTCCCGACAATCGAATCCTCCGACGTTGGATTGATCTGGCCCGCAAGCGCATCAAGTTTCAGGGCCTGCCTGCGCGTATCTGCTGGCTGGGATACGGCGAGCGCGCCCAATTCGGCCTGGCCATGAACGATCTGGTCAAGAAAGGCAAGATCAAGGCTCCCATCGTCATTGGCCGCGACCATCTCGACTGTGGCTCGGTCGCGTCTCCCTTCCGCGAAACCGAAAGTATGAAAGATGGAACCGACGCGGTCGCCGACTGGCCTTTGCTTAACGCCCTGATCAACACCGCTGCCGGCGCGTCCTGGGTCTCGATCCATAACGGCGGGGGCGTAGGCATCGGCTACTCCCTCCACGCCGGCCAGGTCACAGTGGCTGACGGCAGCGAGATGATGGCCAAGCGCATCGAACGCGTGCTGACGACAGACCCCGGCATGGGCATCCTCCGCCACGTCGACGCCGGTTACGACGAAGCAAGAGAATTCGCGAAGAAGGCTGGTGTGAGAGTGCCGATGCAGCCTCCCTGCTAGACTATTCGCTGCTTGACTCCAAAAGCGAAAAGCATAGCTCCGCAAGGCAGCGCTTTGCTGCTGGTCGATGCTGGCCAGCTGCTAACGCTGCGGTCGAGTGGTGCCGGTCCAAGGCGCGGCAGCCAACTCGAGGAACTCGGCATTATCCGGGACGGAGCCGTTCTCTGTGTCGGCGGCAAGATTGTTTCGGTCGGCACGACCCAGGCCGCCCTCCGCGATCCCTGGCTCAAGAAGAATCGAAAAAAAGTCACCGAAATTGACTGTGCCGGGAAAGTCGTCCTCCCCGGATTTGTCGACTCACACACCCATCCTGTTTTTGTCAGCCCGCGCCTGGTAGATTTCGAAAAACGGATCGAAGGCGCATCGTACGAAGAAATTGCCGCCGCTGGAGGAGGAATCTGGTCGAGCCTGGAAGCAGTGCGCAAGGCTGCAAAGAGTACGCTGGCTGCAAGGGTTCTGACTGCGTTGCGCGACATGGCCGCGCACGGCACGACGACCGTGGAAGCCAAATCAGGCTACGGATTGACGGTCGAGTCGGAGCTCAAGTCGCTCGAAGCGATCCAAGAAGGCGCTTCCCGCTGGCCCGGAACTGTCGTCTCCACGCTGCTCGGAGCCCACGTGGTCCCCAAAGAATTTCAGGGCTGCTCACAAAAGTACGTTGAGATCGTCTGTAAGGAGATGATTCCGCGCGCGGCGAAGCGGAAGCTCGCCCAATTCGTGGATGTTTTTTGCGACCACGGGGCGTTTACTCCAGAAGACACGGAGCAAATCTTTCAAGCTGCGGAGCTGCACGGGCTAAGCGTTCGCGCGCACATGGGCCAACTTTCTGAGACCACTCTGTTACCGTTCTGGCGCTTCAATCCGGCGTCGTTCGATCATATGGACCACGTGAATGAGGGCGACGTTACGCAACTGGCGGAAAGCGGCACGGTGGCGACGCTGGTGCCCGGAGCAAATTATTTTTTGGGGCTGAAGGATTATCCGAACGCGCGAAGGCTCATCGACGATGGAGTTCCGGTCGCGCTCGCCACGGATTACAACCCAGGAACTTCGCCGACGATCAGCATGCAGATGGCAATGTCTCTGGCTTCCACACACATGAAGATGTCGCCCGCGGAGGCAATCTCGGCGGCCACAATCAACGGCGCATGGGCGCTGCGCATGGCCGAACGGAAAGGCAGCATCGCACCGGGCAAAGATGCTGATCTGGCGGTATTTGCGATCGAGGATTATCGAGAGGTCCCCTACTGGTTTGGGGCCAATCACTGTACCATGACAATATTGAACGGCGTAGTCGCGTCCGGCGAATGAACTTTCGTACAGCGGCATGCGTATCAGAACAAGTGCGGCGGTGTGTCTGGTTCGCGGGCCGTGTGAGATACGTAAATCAAGATTCTGGCGATCGACACCCCTGCGACAAAATTCGTTGCAATGAAGGTCATGGCGCTTAATTCATCTAAAAAGCGGTCCGACTCAAATTTCCGAGGAAATAAATCTATGAAACGCACATTTGCAGTACTGGTATTTCTCGTACTGAGTTTCTCGCTGGCCAACGCCCAGAGGCTGCCTGAACTCGCGCGGCCGGAAAACTACAAACTCACGTTCACCCCCGATCTCGACAAAGCCACGTTTGAAGGTGACGAGACCATTACTATCCGGGTATTGAAGCCAACTTCAGAGATCAAGCTGAATGCCGCCGACATCGACTTCCACGAGGTCAGCATCACCAGCGGGGGGACTACGCAGACGGCCAAAGTCACGCCTGAAAAAGAAAATGAGATGGTCGTGTTGAGCGTGGAAACGCCGCTGGCTCCAGGTCAGGCAACGGTTCACATCACGTACTCCGGCATCTTGAACAGCGAGATGCGCGGACTCTATTTGGGCAAAGACGATCACGGACGCAAGTACGCCGCGACGCAGTTCGAAGCGACCGACGCTCGCCGCGCCTTCCCTTCCTTCGACGAGCCAGACTATAAGGCCACATTCGACATCACCGCAGTCGCCGACAAAGGCCTGGTGGCCATCTCCAATCAAAAAGTTTTGTCTGACACCGACGGCCCCGGCGAGAAGCATACGATCCGCTTCGCGACGACTCCGAAGATGTCGTCTTATCTCGCCGCACTCGTCGTCGGAAACTTCGAGTACATCGAAGGCGAAGCCGACGGTATTCCGATTCGCGTGTGGGCGACACCGGGCAAGAAAGAAACGGCCAAGTTTGCGCTGGATGTGGCCGAGCACGTCCTCCACTACTACGACAACTACTTCGCCATCAAGTATCCCTACGGAAAGCTTGATCTGGTTGGCATCCCCGATTTCTCCGCTGGCGCCATGGAGAACACCGGCTGCATCACCTTCCGCGAAGTGCTTCTTCTGATCGACGAGAAACAAGGCTCGGTCGACCTGAAGAAAACCATCGCCAGCGTGATTGCGCACGAAATGGCGCACCAGTGGTTTGGCGATCTTGTCACGATGAAGTGGTGGGATGACATCTGGCTCAACGAGGGCTTCGCCACGTGGATGTCGAGCAAGCCGATAGAAGCGTGGCGACCGGAATGGAATTTCAATCTCGACGACGTGAGCAACACCGGCGGAACGCTCAACGTCGACTCGCTGGCGAACACGCGCCCCATTCACCAGGCGGCCGAAACTCCGGCTCAGATTCAGGAGCTATTCGACGGCATCGCCTACGGCAAGGCAGCGGCGGTGTTGCGGATGTTGGAATCGTACCTGGGCGAAGAAACTTTCCGCGCGGGAGTGAATGCATACTTACAGAAACATCAATATGCCAACGCGACCGCTGACGATTTCTGGGATGCACAAGCGAAGACTTCCAAGAAACCGGTCGACAAAATCATGCCGACCTGGGTGAAGCAACCCGGCGTGCCTATTATCGAGGTGAAAGCGCAGTGCAAGGGCAACTCGACGATTGTGGCCTTGACGCAGCAACGCTACTTCGTCGACCGCATCAAGTTTTCCGAACCCAACGATCAACTTTGGCAAGTTCCGCTGTGCCTGAAGGGGTCGGCAACAGGCAAGGGCACGGTTAAGTGCGAACTGCTGACCAAGAAAGAAGAATCGTTCACGCTACCTGGCTGCTCGACTTGGGTGATCGCCAATGCGGGTGCGACTGGATACTACCGCGAAGGCTATGAGCCTAATGCCGTGCGGGCTCTTTCATCCGACGCCGAAACAAAGCTGACCCCCGCCGAGCGCATCGCGTTGCAGAATGACATCTGGGCATCGGTCCGAGTTGCTCGCGAACCGGTCGGTGACTATCTTGCCTTCGCGCAAGGCTTGCTGTCCGACCATAATCGCGCCGTGATCGAAGATGTGCTGGGACGGCTGAACTACATCGGAACTTACCTGGTCAGCGACAGCGATCGGGACGAGTACCGGGCATGGTTGCGGCAATATCTGACTCCGGCGATGAAGGAAGTCGGGTACGAGCCGAAGCCTGGCGAGAGCGATGAACAGCGCACATTGCGCTCACGCCTGTTCAATGCACTGGGCTACGACGCGCGCGATCCAGAGACTCTGGCCGAAGCGCGGAAGCTGGCGGATAAGGCTCTGGCGGACCCTTCGTCGGTGGATAGCGAACTGGCCGGCGGCGCCCTCCCGCTGGCAGCGTTGAACGGCGACAGCGAGTATTATGACAAGCTGATTGCTGCCCTGAAGAATCCGAAAACGCCGGAACTGTATTACACGTATTTCTACACGCTGCCGCAGTTCACTGACCCAAAATTGCTCCAGCGCACGCTCGACTACGCAATTTCTCCCGAAGTTCGGTCGCAGGATGCGCTGCAGCTGATTACCAACGTGATGGGAAACCCCGCGGGCGAGAAACTGGCGTGGGATTTCATTCAATCGCATTGGGACGCGGTGTCAAAAGCAGGAGGTCCGTTTGCAAGCGCTGAAGTTGTCGGGGCGACAGGCGTCTTCTGCGACGCCGGAATGCGCGATCAGGTAACCACCTTCTTCACCGCTCACAGGGTCCAGGCGGCGGAGCGCACCTACAAGCAGTCGATCGAACGCATCAACAACTGTGTGGACTTGAAAGCACAGCAGGAAACCCAACTGGCATCGTGGCTAGGAGAACACGGCACGGCGAGCGGAAAGTAACATCGAACGCAGTGGTGTAAACACGGCCCGGGATATCCCCGGGCCGTTTGTTTTCCATTCGATCATTGCGCTGCCGAGGGCACGACTGGCAGTACAAGATGCGACGGCAAGTCTGATGAGCAGTAGATACGCTGCGTGGCCGCGACATAATCGGATGCTGCGGCTTTGTAGATGCTGGGTACGAACTTCTGCGGATTACGGTCGATCACCGGGAACCATGTGGATTGAATCTGCACCATGATGCGGTGTCCCTTGAGGAAGACGTGATCGTGATCGCGTAGAGGAATGTTCCACTCGGCAGGCTTGTTGGGCGTTAGCGCTCGCGGCTTTTCATAACTGACAAGATAACGGCCTCGGCGCACCTCCATCGCAATGGGCAGCTCGTAACCGTTCAAAGACTGCGCGTACTGACCGGGCTTTGGCCCCGCATCGGCATTCCAGTCGTTTTTCTGCGCGTTCTGCGGATAGACATCGATCAACTTCACAACGAAATCGCTGTCGGTTCCGGACGTGGAAGCGAAAAGATCGGCCGCTAGCGAGCCGGTGATGATGAGGTCGTGATCGAGCGTCTCGCTGACGAAGGAAAGCACGTCAGGGCGGTGATCGACAAATCGCTGGTCGGCAACTTCCCAAGTGGGCCAGTCGCCTCCGGGATAAGTCGGAGAAATCGGACGCCGGCGATAGGGCACCGGATTGTCGGGATCGGAAATGTATTCGCGATAGGACTGTTTGCCCCTCCGCGAGTCCGGCGCGGTGAACGAAAGCGTGCCGTCAGCGTCCAGGTAGAGATTTGTCGGCTTCGCGTCTTTCGGAGGCCATTCCGCATAGGTGTGCCACGTGTTCGATCCACTCTGAAATGTAGTCGCCTGCCACGCCGGCTTTTCCCCTTCGCCGTGCAGATAATAACGAAAAAACGGTGCCTCGATGTTTTCGCGAAACTCGCGCGCAGTTTCGTGTCCGCCGAACGGAATGATTCCGATGCTGTCGCCTTTGCGGCTTTGCCACTCGCCGTGATACCACGGGCCGGCGACGATGAAATTCGTGTGGCCGGGATCGCTCTCTTCGGCGTGGCGGAAAATCTGCCACGGCCCCCACGGATCCTCCTGATCCCAGAATCCAGCGACATTCAAATTGGGCACGGTCGAGGCGTGCAGCTGATCGACCCACGCTTCTTTCTTCCAGAAATCGTCATAATCCGGCTGGTCGACAGTGGAATTCCAAAAAGGAATCGAACCGTGCAGATACTTCGCATTGATATTGGTGAGCGGACCGAGGTCGAGATACCACTCATAGGTGTCGTAGGTTTCGAACTGAAAATTTGTGTTCGTGTTTTTGTCGGCCTGCTCCAGCACCGAATATTCGAAGGCGTAGCTTTCGCGCAATGCGCCATAGCGGTGCATGTCGTCGTTCATCCATTGGTCGACAGGAGAAGCTTGCTCGCTGATGGCTTTCAGCGCGGGATGAGGATGAAGCAATGTCATCGCGGTTGTCAGTCCGTCGTAGGAGACACCCATCATGCCGACCTTGCCGTTGTTGTTGGGGATGTTTTTCACCAGCCAGTCGATGGAGTCGTAGGCGTCGGCGGTCTCGTTGGTGGCCTTTGGATCGTTTAAGTCGACTCGGGATGAAAGATTGAATACTCCTTCGGATTTGAAACGCCCGCGCAGGTTTTGGAAGACGAAGATGTAGCCGTCTTGCGCCAGCTCCTTCATCGTCGCGGGCATCTGATCGGGCGGTTTGTCGGGAACGCCGTAAGGGGTGCGCCGAAATAGAATCGGCAGCGGCCCTTGCTGGTCGACCGGCGTAAGAATTACCGTCTGGAGGTGCACTCCGTCGCGCACCGGTACCATGACTTCCTCAAGTTTGAAGAGCGGCTTGGGCTGGGATTGTTGCGGAGCTGGCGATGCGTTCTGCTGGGCGGGAGCGCAAATGATAAACAGCAGCGGCAGAATAGGAGTCAGGTTCGAGACGCGCACGCGTTGTTCCTCCAGAATTCCAAAGGCGGATTCTTTTGCGATGAGCAGAGGCGCGAAGTATATCAATCTACGGTAAACTGTGGAAACTGCCTGGCGTGTTCCGCCAATTCGGTTTTATTTCCGCACCTATTTTTCGCAGGTTCATCTAAGTAGCGGTGAGCTTTGGCATTGGACTTTCTTGATTTGATTTTTGGTAGAAAGCGAGAGCAATGATGAGCAAGAGCAAGGGTTATGCGGCACTGAAGGCAAAGGCTGCGCTGGCGCCGTATGCATTCGAACGCCGGGAGCCGCGCGAGCACGACGTCGTCATCGAGATCAAGTATTGCGGCATTTGCCACTCCGATATTCATCAGACGCGCGACGAATGGAGCGAGTATCAGGAAGAGTCGATTTTCCCGATGGTGCCGGGGCACGAGATTGCCGGAGTTGTCGCGGCAGTTGGCAGCAAAGTCACGAAGTATAAAGTCGGCGACAAAGTCGGCGTGGGTTGTTTCGTCGATTCCTGCCGCACCTGCGCCGAGTGCAAGCAAGGCCTCGAGCAGTACTGCACCGTGCAAACGGTGTGGACCTACAACAGTCGCGACCAAGAGGGCACGCCGACCTATGGAGGATATTCCGACAAGATCGTGGTCGATGAAAACTATGTGCTCCGCATGCCCGACAATTTGCCACTGGACGCGTGCGCTCCGCTGTTGTGCGCCGGCATTACGCTGTACTCGCCGCTCAAGCACTGGAAGACTGGACCGGGAAAGAGCGTTGCGATTGTTGGTTTAGGGGGACTTGGACACATGGGCGTCAAGCTGGCGCACGCTCTGGGCGCGGAGGTTACCGTGCTCAGCCAGTCTCTGCGCAAACAGGCAGATGGCAAGCGGCTGGGCGCTAACCATTTCTATGCGACGTCGGACGCTAACACTTTTACGAAGCTGAAGGGATCTTTCGATCTGATCATCAATACGGTTTCGGCGCAGATCGACTGGAAGGAATATTTGAACTTGTTGAAAGTCGACGGGAGCATGGTGATTGTCGGACTTCCAGAGAAAGAGATTCCAATTACTGCTTTCTCATTGACCGCGGGACGCCGCAGTCTGGCGGGATCGCAGATTGGCGGCATTGCGGAAACCCAGGAGATGCTCGATTTTTGCGGCACGCGCGGCGTGGCTTGCGACATTGAGGTCGTGCCGATTCAGAAAGTCAACGAGGCTTATGAACGCGTTTTGAGAAGTGATGTGCGCTATCGATTTGTGATCGACATGGCAACCCTAGCACGAGATTGACGCGACAGACGCTTCGAGTCGTGAGCGTTGGGCCATAATCTTGTTGGGGCATGATCTTCGAGCCACGACGGACCTGAGTGGCCTGAGCGCTCGTAGCTCGTAACTCATAGATCATAGCTCGCGTTCAGAATAATCTTCCGATCGAGAAGTTGATGCGGCTTTGTCCCGTAGGGCTCACGCTGCCAGCGATCGCAACGGGGCCAACGATAGTATCGGCGATAATTCCGATGTTGGCTGTGCCCCGCACTACTACCGGGCCGGGGTCGCCTGCCGTCTGGCCGAAAGCGCTCCCGGCTTCGTACCATCCCCCCCAGTAAATCTTTCCTCCCACGAGTTGCGGCAGACGGTAGAGCTCGCGGCGAAATCCGAAGGCCGTATACGCATAATGATTGCCCAGAAATTCCTGTGGAAGATAAGCGCCAAGATGGAACGGGCCGCCGAGCGTGAAGACCTGGAAAGGACCGGCAGAGCCATTAAATGTAGTGCCCCCGGAAGCGAGCAGGAACAGCGAAGTCTTTTCGCCGGTCGGGATGAAGCTGGAACTTCGAACGTCCAACTGCCCGATAGGATGGGGCAGATCGGGGCTCTGCAACACCCTCGAGAGAGTTGCCACGACGCGGGTGCCTTTGGCCGGAACCGAGGGATTGTTCTGGCCGTCCCACACGTAACGAGCGCGGAATTCGCCGGTGCTGCCGCTGGCGATAGGCAGGCCCGCAGCACCGATAAGAGGACTCAGCCGTCCGTCAAAGATTTCGTAGCCGACGCGAAATTCGCTGCGTCGAGTGTCGTAGCCGAAGTCGAGTCCACCTCCAGCGCGCTCGTCGCCGAAAACAGCGACTCGGGTGAGACCGGTAAATGAGTTTCGTGCGTATTTCGACGCGAAGGCGTAAGGAGCGACGAAGACATGCGATCCAGCAAGCGGTTGATAGAACTCGCTGGCGGCAAGATTGCTGGAACCGAAAAGCAGATCATTGCGCCACTCGCCGCCGTGATGGGCAATATCCATAAAAGTAATGCGCGCGCCCGCCGAGAAGTCGAAGGCGGCAACTCCGGAGCCGTCAACGTTAACAGCAAGATCCACAAATGGCGGCCCATAAGGCTTCTCGTGCGCTGTTACCAGCAGCGCCGGCACACCGTTTTGCGTGAAGCCCTCATAGCCGAGACGATCGAACTGGCCTTCGCCGGCGATGCGGGTCAACTTCGTGTCGAGTTGAGTGAAATTGAGCGGACTGTGCAGGCCCTTGGCGAGACGATGCTGGATTCTCTCATCGGTGTCGGAGTCGCCGCCGGTGACCCGAATTGCCGCGATCGTTTGCGGCCGTGGATGCCTCCGTGCCTCCCGAGCGGTTAAATATTCCCGCCACTCGGCCGGATCCTGAATCGCGTAACGCATCAGGCCGGCAGACTGGCTGGCCGCGCTCTTGTACCCGAGGGCGATGAGTTCCCTCACGCGGGCATAGTCAGAAACGTCGAAGCCGGTGGTATCGACGCTAATCTTGGCATTCGCCAGGGCGAGCGAGCGGCGCTCATTCTGCGTGATCATCACGCTGACCGCGCGCGAGAGCATTCCAGTAAGAGTTTCAAGCTGTGCGCGGTTGCCCGGAGGAGCCTGTAGTTGTACGGCGATGACAGCGTCCGCACCCATGCTGCGCACAGTTTCGACCGGAATGTTTTCTACCATGCCGCCATCGGCGAGCACGCGCCCGTTGAGTTCGACCGGAGTAAAGACTCCGGGGATGGCCATGGACGCGCGAACCGCCTGCGCCAGAGGGCCATCCCGCAGCACCACGGCTTCCCCGCTCAACATGTCGGTCGCCACGCAGCGAAATGGAATTGGCAGTTCGTCGAAATTGGCGACTCCGTACTCGGAAAACGCGATGCGATCCAGCAGCAATCCCGCTCGTTGGCCGGGATTGAAGCCGTTCGGACCACTGAGGAGGCCGTGCTTCAGGCCAAGAGGTGCGTCGATCTGAAAGTTGCGGCGGTCCTGTTTGCGCCGATAGGAGAGCTCAGGGTAGCTAGGCTCCGGAAGGAATGCCTGATTCCAGTCGACTTTTTCCGCGAACTGCGCAATCTCGTCGGGCGACATCCCGGTGGCATACATGGAGCCGATGATGGCGCCCATGCTGGTTCCCGCAATGCGGTCGACTGGAATATGATTCTCTTCCAACCAGCGCAGGACGCCGATTTCGGCGAGACCGAGTGCGGCCCCACCACCGAGAGCCAGACCAACGCTCGGGCGGTGAACCAGAGCCTGCGGGGCGGTGCTGGAGGGGCTTTCCTGCGCGTCCGAAAACTGGGTGAGAGAACTGCTCAACAAAAAGATGAGCGAGAGTCGGATGAGTGCCTGCCGATGAGTGGATTGCATCATGCGCTCCTGAGCTGTGTAAACTTCCTTCGATCGCAGCTTCGATCGCTGGATTTAGAGTAAGAGAAAGAGGGTAGCAGGTTTAGGAAACGGGATCGCAGGCAAAGGCAATCCCTTTATGGCTGCGGCGAAGGCGGTGTTTGCCGTGCCTGGGTCACGATATTGTGGACCGCCTCGATCACGACGTCAGGCCGGTCGATTTGAATGTAGTGCGAGCTGCCCTTGGCGACTGTTTGCGTGCCGCGCGTTGAAAGGTGCGCAAGCTCCTCCTGCATTTTTTCCCACGCGTCGTTGGTGGGCTTGGCCACGTCGGGCGGAAGACCTGCGTAAGGCTTGTCCGGATCATGCGAGAGCACGGCCAGAGGCATGTCGCCGAGCGAGCCTGTGGCTGCGGCTTCGGTGGCGCTTTCTGGAAACGTCTTCATCTCCGCGACTGCCTCGCGCGCCGAGTGGAAGTTACATTCAGCCGCACGCTGAATAGCATCGTCCTCGCAGAAGCCAAGCAGGCGCGGAATACCGAACGGCATGGTGTACTCGAGAAACTCGGCTTCGCGGCCCCAGGTTCCTTCCATACTCTTGAGCTCGGGCGGGAAACGGTTTTCCTGATCGGGATGCGAAGCGTCCACCAGCACCATGCCCGCGACTTCGTCGCGATAGAGACTGGCATAGAGGCGCACATCGTATCCTCCCATGGAATGGCCAACGAGCACGTAGGGCGGCGCGACGCTGGCCGCCTGCAATAGCCTGTGCAACTCGATGGCAATCACTTTGCCGGTGCGAGCATGCGGACTGGAGTCACTATAGCCCAGGCCGGCGCGATCGTAAGAGCAGACGCGAGTGAATTTTGCGATCTCCGGCTGCACCTTGCGCCAGGAAATATAGGTGTCGCCGAGCCCGGAGTCGAGAATGACTGCAGGCGATCCTTCCCCGGTGCAGTCAATGTGCATCTTGTATCCGCCCACGTCAAAACGCCTGCCGGGCATGGGATTGAAGCGGCGGTCGCGAGCCTCAGAGATGTTCTCGTAAAGGAAGCCGGCGGCGCCGAGACCCAGAACGATCAGGAACAGTCCAACCACAATGCGGCGAAACCACGAGTGTGCGGATCCGGGGGAAGAGATGCTATCAGGCATGAATAAAAGATGCGCGAACCGGGCACCGCGCAACTGGATTTCGGCATTTTACATGACCGGCGGCACAGTGATGCCCATGATCGCGAGAGCGCGGATTAACTCACGGCGAACCACGCCAGCCGTCAAGAGCAGAAATTGTTTCCACTTCTCGTCGGATTCACTCAGGATGGGATGCCGGTGATAGAAGGTATTGAACACCTGAGCCAGATGGAACGCATGTTTGGCCAAATAGGCGGGCTCGGTTGTGAGGATGCACTGTGCCACCACATAACTGGTCTTCGACGACACCAGCCACAGTTCCCAGATTTCGTCGGCATCGGATCCGGTCAGGTATTTTGCAACGTCAGAGGACTGCAGCACGTTGATCGCCTCGCGGCAAAAAGTGTCGGCATCGAGTCCCGCTTTTCTGAAGATGCTGGTCGCGCGGACGACCGCATATTGCGCATACGGGCCGGTCTCACCCTCAAAGCTGAGCGCATCTTTGAAATCGAAAGCGATCACCGACGGCTTGGTGTACTTGAGCATGAAGTAACGCAGGGCGCCGATCGCAATCTGGGTGGCGATTTCGAGGCGCTCGGCGTCGGCGAGTTGCGGATGACGCGTATCGACTTCCGTCTTCGCAGAGGCGATCAACCGGTCGAGCAGGTCGTCGGCTTTGACCCCGAAACCTTTGCGTCCGCTCACTTCAATGTAAGAGCGCGACTTGTCTTCGTCGTTCAGCGTGTAGCCGAGTTCGGCCGCGCAGCGCGGAGTCAGCGCAACCATCTCGTACGAAAAATGTGTGTAGTGATCCGCGGATTCCTCGTGGCCGAGTCCGCGCAGCGCCTCAATCACCGCGCTCTGCGCTTCCGCCTGGCGCGCGTCGATGACATTGTAGATTTCGGCGACATCGCCAAAGTGAGGATGATCCTTCTCTCCGTCGGTCGTCGAGATCCAGCACTCATGGCCGTTAGGATAGCTGTAGAACTTGCGGTAGCCGAAGTCGCGCCCCAGCAGCCCGAACTTCCACATGTGATACGCAATGTCTTTCCCGACGTAGCCCACGGTGCCGTTGGAGCGCACGATCACCTTCTGATCTTCTTCGGAGATTTGATCCTCGGTGTTCTCCGTATCGTTCTCTATACCCTCAGCGGTTGCAGTGCTCGCCGTGCCGGCACGGCGCATGATCCAGCAGCCTTTGTTCTTGCCTTCGCTTTCGAAAGTGAGCACGCCGGCTTCCTTAAGCTTGCTAAAAGCCGCGTCCCAAAAATGCAGATGCAGAATCTCGCTCTCGCGCGGAAGAAAGTCGTATTCGATCTCGAGGCGGTCCATGGTTTCGAGATGGCGGCGTAGAACGGCAATTGAAATCAGATCGGCGAGGTCGGAAGTTTCGTTTCCGCCGGCTTCGAGCGCGTGCAAAGTATCGAGACGAAACTTCAGATTCTGCCTGTCTTCGGCATACCACTGGGAGACGCGGGCGTAGAGATCCCAACAGTAATAGTCGAAGCGCGGCTGGCGGGCGAGAGCCTCAATTTCAGCGCGAGATTTGTTTTCGAGATGAGTGAAGCCGACCACTACGTCGGCGACCTGCGCACCTGTGTTGTCGATGTAATTCTGAATGTCGACTTCCCTGCCCGCGTAGCGCAGCAGGCGCACAAAAGTGTCGCCGAGAATGGCGTTCCGCAAGTGCCCGATGTGGGCAGCCTTATTCGGATTGATGCTCGAGTGTTCAACCAGAATTTTTCCTTTGAGAATTTCCGCTGGCGGCTTCTGGTCCGCGGCCAGCGAGGTCGCCAGAGACGCACGATCGATCCTGACGTTGAGATAGCCGGGAGGCGCGACCTGCAACTCGGCGATACCTTCGATCGCGCCGATTTCTGCGCGGATCGCTTCCGCGATCTTCAGCGGCGCCGATCGCAGCGGCTTGGCGAAGGGAAAGATCGGGATCGCAAAGTCGCCCAGTTCGACCTTTGGAGGCTGCTCGACAACAATTGCCGGCAGCGCGACGCCGGGATAACGGCGCCGAAGACACTCCAGCACGCCCTGGGCGAGACGGTGTTCGAGATAACGATACAAAACAATCCTCTAATTGATTGAAGAAACAGAGATTTTAACAGACAGCGCGGCCAGCCACCCTGGGCGAAGCTGAGGTTTGACGGTGGCGGAAGGCTTCCCTATGATGAAAGTTTCATCGTTCGCCGCTGGTCTTGGTCGCTGGCAACATATTCGTTGACCCTCTCGAAGGCCGTTTGCGGTCCGTCGTTTGCGGCCGTTGTTCGCGGACCGGGAAGCGGTAGCGGCGAACGACGAACAAGCGGCGGCGAACCGCGGTTTTTTCCTATGCGCATTGCCTACCTTGAGTGCCTTTCCGGCATCAGCGGCGACATGTTTTTGGGCGCGCTGGTGGATGCCGGAGTCTCGCGCCACGCGCTTGAAGAGACCGTCGCGGCGCTGGATGTGGGCGCGCGGTTGGAATTTTCGCGCGTGCTGCGCAGCGGAATTTCCGCAACCAAGGTCGACGTCTGGGTCGGAGGCGAAAAAGATCTCCCGCGTGAGGAGTACTGGGCGAAGAACAAAGTCGATGAAAATGTGGCGCGGACGCCTTCCCCCGCGGACTCTGACCATGAGCACAACCATCGTCACCACCATTCCCACGAAGCTGCGCATTCTGCGCCCTCTGGGCCGTCGGGCGCAACTCTTGCGGAGCCGCAGCAGCATGGGCATGGGCGCTCGCTCGCCGAAATTCGCAGCACCATCGGCAACAGCAGGATCGGCAGCAAGGCTAAAGCGACTGCCATCGCCATCTTCGAAGCGCTCGGCGCGGCCGAGGCCAAGATTCACGGCACTTCCGTCGAGAACATCCACTTCCACGAAGTCGGCGCCGTCGACGCGATCGTGGATATCGTGTGCGCTGCCGTCGGCGCCGAATGCCTGCAAGTGGATGAGTTCGTATGCTCGCCTTTGAATGTGGGCGGCGGCATGGTGCAATGCGCGCACGGAACTTTTCCCGTGCCCGCTCCGGCGACCGTCGAGTTACTGAAAGATGCGCCCGTGTATTCGTCCGGCGTGCAGGCGGAGTTGGTTACTCCCACGGGTGCGGCGATCGTAAAGATTCTGGTGCGACGGTTTACCGCGTTCCCCGAGATGAAAATTGAAAAGTCCGGCTACGGCGCGGGCTCGCGTGACTTCCCCGGCCATCCGAATGTGATGCGTTTGAGCGTGGGTGAGGCGGTATCGACTCTTGCGGGCAAGACGGCCTCGGAAAAGATTACCGTGCTTGAAGCGAATCTGGACGACTTGAATCCGCAGGTCTTCGGCTATGTGATGGATCGCCTGCTGGCCGAAGGTGCTCTGGATGCCTTCGCGATTCCGGTACAGATGAAGAAAAATCGTCCCGGTTCGCTTGTTACAGTTTTGTGCCGTCCGGAAGACGCGAGCAAATTGACGGAACTGATTTTTTCGGAAACCACGACGCTTGGGGTTCGGCGGCGCGAAGAAGTGCGGCAGGCGCTGGGGCGCCGTTGGGAAAATGTTCGCACGCCCTGGGGCGATGTGCGCATGAAGATCGCGAGCATGAACGGAAGCATCACCAACTTCTCTCCAGAGTATGAAGACTGCCGGCGCATTGCGGCGGAGCATCATGTGCCGCTGAAAACCGTAATGCAAGAGGCAACGCGGCAATATCTAGACAAAGGCGAGCCGCATTAACCTCAGAGGACATACAGGACAAAGCGGCTTCTATGTTTGGCTGTGACATCTACGGCTAAAGCAATTATGACCAGGAAGTTTTACATCACGACCCCGATTTACTACGTTAACGCGCGGCCGCACATCGGCCACGCCTATACGACCATTGCCTGCGACACGGTGGCGCGGCGGCAGCGCATGCTCGGCGCAGACACTTTCTTCCTCACCGGCACTGACGAGCACGGTCAGAAAATCGAGCGCGCCGCGCAGGCGGCCGGCAAGACCCCGCAACAATATGCCGACGAGATATCCGCGCAGTTTCGCGCCCTGTGGAAGCGGATGGGCATTTCGAACGACGACTTCATCCGCACTACCGAACAGCGCCACAAGAAGCGGGTGCAGGAATTGTTCCGCCGCATCCGTGACAACGGTTATATCTACAAAGGCACGTACACCGGCCAGTACTGCGTTTCCGATGAACTCTACGTGGATGGCGCGCAGCCTGGCGACCCTTGCCCCACCTGCGGCCGCATCACTGAAACCGTGCATGAAGATAATTATTTTTTCAAGCTCTCGGCATTTCAGGACAAACTGCTGGAGCTGTATGCCAATCCAAACTTCGTTCGCCCCGAAACAAGGCGCAATGAAGTGATCTCCTTTGTGCGCTCGGGACTGCGCGATCTTTCGATCAGCCGCTCGACATTCTCCTGGGGGATTCCCGTTCCCGACGATCCCAAGCACGTAATTTACGTGTGGCTGGATGCGTTGGCGAATTACATCACCGCCATCGGATTCGGTTCGTCGCATGCCGGCGCGCAGGAGGCCTTCAAGAAATACTGGCCGGCCGACGTGCACATGATCGGCAAAGAAATCGTCCGCTTTCACTGCGTGTACTGGCCCGCGTTTCTCCTGGCCGCAGGTTTGGAGCTGCCCAAGGCGATCGTAGCCCACGGCTGGCTTCTGTTTGAAGAGAGCAAGATGTCGAAGTCGCGCGGCAACATCGTGCGCACGGAGACGATCCTCGACGTGCTAGGCGCCGATGCGCTTCGTTATTTCCTGCTGCGCGAAGTCGTCTTCGGGCAGGATGGTTCGTTTTCATTCGACGCGCTGGTGCAGCGCTACAACTCCGACCTGGCGAACGGGCTGGGCAATCTGGCCAGCCGCACCCTGACCATGATCAACCGTTACTTCAAGGGAGAAGTACCATATCCCTCGCACGGCGCGTCGCGGGCCACGGGCGACGACGCAATCGCCGACACAGCGCGCAAGACGATCCGCGAATTCGGAACCTTGTTCGATCAATTCCAGTTTTCTCGCGCGCTCGAAACCGCATGGGGGCTGGTGGCCGCAGTAGACAAATACATTGTCGAGAACGAGCCTTGGTCGCTGGGAGAAAGACAGGACGAGGACAGCCGTTCGCGCCTGGCAACGGTGCTTTACACGTCGGCGGAGGCGCTGCGCATTGCCACGGCTCTGGCCCATCCGGTGATTCCCGACGCGACGGCGAAGATATGGACACAGATGGGCCTAGGGGACATCCAGAAAGTCGCGCTCGCAGATCTGGCATGGGGACAATTGCCGCTGGGCACGAAATTGGGCGAAGTCAGCCCTGTATTCCCGCGCGCCGATAAGAGTGCGGTCGAAAGGATGCAGCAGATGGAAGATCAGCAGAGAGGTGCGGCGGCAGAAGACGTAAAAGTTGCGCCCGCGTCGGCAGAAAAGCCCCGACCGCTCCCTCCGGCTCCGGCCCCGGCTCCGGCCACGCCCGCGACAACTTCGGCCGACGGCGGAAAAATTACAATTGACGACTTCGCCAAAATCGAGCTGCGAGTGGGCCTGGTGAAAGTCGCCGAACGCGTCCCCAAAGCCGATAAACTACTGCGGCTCGAAATTGATATTGGCACCGAAGTGCGTCAAATCCTCGCTGGCATCGCCGAAGCCTATGCGCCTGAAACGTTGATCGGACGCAAAGTGGTGATTGTCGCCAACCTCGCTCCGCGTAAACTGCGCGGCCTGGAGTCGAACGGGATGATCGTGGCCGCGTCGCTGGAAGGCGGAAAGCCGGTCCTGGCAAGCTTTCTGGAGGATGTGCCGGTAGGAGCGAGACTCAAGTAAAGTTTTTTCGCACAGGTTAAATCGCGGATTTTCGCTCGGCTGGACGCTGAGGGCCCTGTCCGCACAAACCACTAAAGATGTTCGTCGATTCGCACGCTCATCTCGATGGCAAACAGTTTGCGGAAGATCGCGACGAGGTGATTGCGCGTGCCCGCGAGGCCGGCGTGCAGACAATCGTCGCCATCGGCAACGGCGATGGCCCACCCAATCTTGATGCGGGCGTTCTGCTGGCCGATAGATATCCATTCGTGTATGCGACGGTCGGCATCCATCCGCATGAAGCCCGCCTCGCTGACGCAGCCGCGTATCAGACAATGGAGCGACTGGCACGGCATCCCAAGGTAATTGCCTGGGGCGAAATCGGGCTCGATTACTTCTACGATCATTCGCCGCGCGAAATACAACGCCAGGTATTCGAGAGGCAGCTGGAGTTGGCTGCGGCGGCGAAATTGCCCATCGTAATTCACTGCAGGCCGTCCGATGGTAGCGACGATGCATGGAACGACTGCTTGGGCATGATTCAAGATCAATGGGCGGCGAAACGATTGGGAGGAATTCTGCACTGCTTTACCGGAAGTTGGCCTCAGGCCCGGCGCGCGCTCGATATGGGATTCATGATTTCGTTCGCCGGCAATCTGACATTTCCCAAGGCACAGCCGATTCGCGATGCGGCCCTCGAAGTCCCGCTCGATCGCCTGTTGATCGAAACCGATGCGCCCTATCTGGCGCCGGTCCCTCACCGTGGCAAAAGGAACGAGCCGGCGCTCGTCAAAGAGACGGCCCGCAAACTCGGCGAACTGCGCGGGCTTTCAATGGAAGAGGTCGGCGATCATACCTCCCGCAATTTCTACAATTTTTTCAAAATATCTGAAATCGCTGAAAGCAAAGTTCCCGCGCGCTAGTTGCCGCACTTCTGTTAACCTCAGGTAAAGATTCCATCATTTCAGAAAGATTAGAAATGTATGCCAGATAACAGTTTCGATGTCGTCAGCAAAATCGATTTGCAGGAAGTTTCCAACGCCATCCAGCAGGCGTTGAAGGAAATTCACACGCGCTTCGACCTGAAAGACTCGAAATCGAATATCGAACTCGAGAAAGACGCCATCGTGCTGCACTCCGCCGACGAGTACAAACTCAAGGCCGTAAATGAGATTCTGCAGCAGAAACTGGTGAAGCGCGGCGTTTCACTCAAAGGCCTGACCTACGGTGCGGTCGAGCCGGCGGCGGGAGGAACGGCCAAGCGCAAAGTCACTATGCAGCAAGGCATCGTCATCGAGAAGGCGCGCGAGATTGTGAAGCTGGTAAAGGACTCAAAGAAGAAAGCGCAAGCATCTATTCAGGGAGATCTAGTGCGGATCAGCAGCAAGGATCGCGACACGTTGCAAGAGGTCATCGCTCTGCTGAAGGGCCACGATTTCGGAATTGACCTGCAATTTACGAACTACAGAACGAATTAAAAAGCATCACAGAGGAAGCGGAGTTCCCAGACAAATTGAGCGCGCCGGCAGCCATCAACGCGAAAGGGGTATTCGATCTGTTGCGGGAGGATCTCGCCGCGTTAGAGGACGAGTTCGGCCGTGACACGGTTTCGCGCGTCCCGGCGATCACCGAAATCGGCGAGTACCTGCGAGCTGGCGGCGGCAAAAGAATTCGCCCCGCACTGTTGTTTCTGGCGGCGAAACTTTTCGACTATCAAGGTCGGGGCGCGGTGCGTTTAGGCGCGGTGGTCGAGATCATCCACACGGCCACTCTGGTGCACGACGACATCATCGACGAGGCCAAAACGCGCCGGGGGCGCGCCGCCGCCAACACCCAGTGGGGCAATTCCAAGTGCGTCCTCGCCGGCGACTGGCTCTATATGCAAGCCTTCAAGATCGCCGTGCAGGAGCGAAACTTCCGCATCCTCGATACCCTGATCGAACTAACGCAACACATGGTCGAGGGCGAACTGCTGCAGATGGAAAAACTGGGCAAGCTCATCACCCTCGATGAGCATTTCGATTTGATTTACCGCAAGACCGCATGCCTGTTTTCCGTCTGCATGCGGCTGGGAGCGATCCTGGGCGGTGCCAGCGCCGAGGAGGAATCTGCTCTCGGCAAGTATGGGCACGACCTGGGCATGGCCTTTCAGATCGTCGATGACGTGCTCGATCTCACAGCATCAGAAGAAATCCTGGGCAAGCCAGTGGCCAGCGACCTGCGCGAAGGCAAGGTGACCATGGCTGTCATTCACGCGCTCGAACACTGCACTCCGGAAGAACGGGCCAAAATCGAGACCATCCTCCGCGAGCGCGCTTTCAACGGAGTAACCCACGTACACATTCTGGAGATTCTCCATCGCTACGGAGCGCTGGACGCCGCGCATGCACGCGCCGCACAGTATGCAGAATCGGCGCGGAAATCCATTTGCACATTCCCCGATTCTGAGATCAAGCGCGCACTACTCTGGGCGCCGGAATTCGTCGTGGCGCGGGAAAAGTAGGAACATCCGTCCCCGGAAAGCCTCTTCGCCCTACCCGCCGCGGCTCCATCCAAGCTATCTCTTGTTTATACTGAAGCCTTTCGCGCTCCCGGCTTATCCAATTGCTTTCTAGTGTAACTTTCTATGAATGATTTGCTTTCCATGATGGCGCGCCACGGCTATGCCCTGACGTTTGCCATAGTGCTGGCCGAAGCGTTGGGACTTCCCCTTCCCATTTCCATCACCATGGTCGCAGCGGGCGCCGCCGTGGCGTCGCATACATTAGCGGCGTCCGGAATTTTGCTTGCGGCGCTGGCTGCATTCATGATCGGCGACTCAGTGCAATTTTTCCTGGGCCGCTATATGGGATGGGCCTTGCTCGGATTTCTTTGCCGGCTCTCCATGAATCCGGAAACCTGCATCCTGCGCTCGGCGGAATCGTTTTACAAACGCGGTAAAGTAACGCTGGTCATCGCCAAATTCATTCCCGGAGTCAACACCATGGCTGCGCCGCTGGCGGGCAGCATGAAAATGCGATACGGGCAATTCCTGCGCCTGGAGTTTGCCGGTGCGGTGCTGTATGTCGTGACCTATTTCACGGCCGGATTTCTTTCGCGCGATTTTCTGGCGGCGACCTTCCGCAGCCTTCACGTGGCAGGGCGGGCAATGGAGACGGTGGTCATTGCGGCGCTCGTGGTCTACGCTGCCTACCGGATCGCGCAGGCCCGAAAATTTCGTAAGTATCAAGTGGTGCCGAGGATTCAGGTGCAGGAACTCGCGGCGCGCCTGGCTTCTGACCAAGCCGCAAACGTGCAGATCGTCGATGTCCGCAGCCACGGCTATTATGACGTCGGATCGGAGCGCATCAAGGGCTCGATTCGAATCGAGCCCAACAACCTTGATGAGGAGGTCAAGAATCTCCCGAAAGACAAGGACATTTATCTCTACTGTACTTGAGCGCGCGAAGCGACCAGCGCCCGGGTGGCGCATCTACTGCGGGAAAAAGGCTTCAACACGTTTGTGATCGTCGGCGGACTGACTGCCTGGCGCAAGGCCGGTGAACCTCTGGAGTCTGTGCCCAAGGACGATCTGGTAAAGCTACCCACCTTCAGTTAACCGTTCGCAGAAGCTTATCCGTACGGGTGCAACAATCCCGAGGGTGCCCTATCCTAACGTCGCGCTTTCTGGGACGTTAGGGTGGGGATTTTGACTCTCCGGATAGTGCCTCGCGACCTGAAGCAAGCCCCTGTCGGCAAATCTCAATCTAGAATCGAATACACTGAATCCATGCCGCAGGAAGTTGAGATCAAATTTCGAGTCGGCAACTTGCGTTCCCTGGCGCGCAGCTTGCGCGCGTCGGGATTTTGTCTCGTCACAAAGCGCACCCACGAGATGAATACTCTCTACGACCTGCCGGGAGAGAAACTGCGGAAGCGCAAGGAACTGTTGCGCATCCGGAAGTACGGCGCGGCGTGGACGCTGACTCATAAGAGCGGGACGACGCGCGGCCGTCACAGCAGCCGCATCGAGTTGGAAACCAAAATTCAGGACGGCAGGAAGCTGGACGCGATCCTGCGCGCGCTGGGATATGCACCATCATTCCGTTACGAAAAATTCCGCGCGGAGTGGACCGATGGCAAGGGCCAGATTGTGGTCGACGAAACACCGATCGGCAATTTCTGTGAAATCGAAGGCCTGCCGCGCTGGATCGACGCCACTGCAGAAAAGCTAGGCGTGAGCGCAGCAGACTACATCACCAGGAACTATGCCACATTGTTTTCTGACTGGAAGCGGGAAACGAAGAGCCCGGCGAAGGAGATGACGTTCGGCGCCGTGAGAGCCACGCACTGACTTCATGCCCCGTGGCACTTCTTGAATTTCTTCCCCGACCCGCAGGGGCACGGATCGTTCCGCCCCACTTTCTGCTGCGAGCGTACGACCTGCTGCACGGGCGCAGACTCCCCGCCACCACCGGCCATGCGGGCGGACTCGAGTTCGCGCTTCTTCCGGCGCATAAACGCTTCTTCCAGTTCGTCGGCAGAAGTTGACACCATCCGCGGAGGACGGCGTCCATTGCCATCCCCGCCATGCTGCACTGGAAGTCCCGCATCCGATCCCGACGGCCCGCTCGGCGATCCACCCGGCGGTGATCCACTCTGAGAACGCCCTCCCGCGCCCGCGTCCGGAGGCCGTTCCAGGATCTGCATCAGGTACAAGTATTTGACCGTGTCTTCCTGGAAGCGCTGCATCATCGCTTCGAACATGTCGAACGACTCTCGCTTGTACTCGACCAGCGGATCGTGCTGCCCGTAGCCGCGCAGGCCGATGCCTTCTTTCAGATGATCCATGCTGAGCAGATGATCTTTCCATTGCTGGTCGATCACGCTCAGCATGATCATGCGCTCGTGATGGCGCATGGCGTCCGGGCCGATTAATTTTTCCTTTGCGTCATACCGCTGTTTCAGTTTGTCGAAAATCGCATCGCCGAGTTCTTGCCGATTTAGCGTGTCGGCCTTCACGCCCTCGGCGATAAAATCCACGCCAAAGCGCGTAAATACCGCATCTTTTAAAGCTTTGATGTCCCAATCGTCGGCGTGCGCCTTCGGCGGGCAATACTGCTCCAGCAGATCCGCAAGAATTGCCGAGACGTAATCCTCAAGAATCAGATCTTTCTGATCCATGCCTTCGAGCAGGCGGCGGCGCAGTCCGTAGACGGCCTCGCGCTGCTTGTTCATCACGTCGTCGTATTCGAGCAAATGTTTGCGCGACTCGAAATGCTGCGACTCGACCGTCTTCTGCGCAGTCTCGATGCGGCGGCTGATCATCTTGGACTCGATCGGCACACCCTCTTCCATCCCCAGCTTCTGCAGCAGGTTCGAAATCCACTCCCGCGCGAAGATGCGCATCAAGTCGTCTTCAAGCGCCAGATAAAACCGCGACGATCCTGGGTCGCCCTGGCGGCCGGCGCGTCCGCGAAGCTGGTTGTCGATGCGCCGCGACTCGTGCCGCTCGGTGCCCAAGATGTGCAACCCGCCAACCGCGGTCACATCGTCGTGCTCTACGTCGGTTTGCACCTTGTAGCGATCAAGGGCTTCCGTCCACTTGTCGGTGGGAACGCTGAACTCATTTCCGTTGTAGTAGAAAATCGAAGTCTGCCCATCTTCCTGCGGCCCTTCGATCTTGCCCTGCGCCGCGCGCAACTGTTGCGCGATTCCCTTCTTCACCATTTCCTGTTTGGCCATGAACTCGGGATTTCCGCCCAGCAGGATATCGGTTCCGCGCCCAGCCATGTTGGTGGCGATCGTGACCATGCCTTTTCGCCCCGCCTGTGCCACAATTTCCGCTTCGCGCTCGTGAAACTTGGCGTTGAGCACGACGTGCTTGAGGCCTTTTTTCTTCAGCAACTCGGAGAGCCGCTCCGATTTCTCGACCGAAGTCGTGCCCACCAGCACCGGCTGTCCCTTCACCGAAAGCTGCTGAATTTCATCGGCGACCGCAAAATACTTCTCCTTCTCGGTGCGGTAGACGATGTCGGGATTCTCAATACGCAGCAGCACCTTGTTGGTCGGAATCACGACCACGTCAAGCTTGTAGATCTTGTCGAATTCTTCCGCTTCGGTTTCGGCAGTGCCCGTCATGCCGGCCAGCTTTTTGAACATGCGGAAATAATTCTGGAATGTGATGGTGGCCAGCGTTTGATTTTCACGCTCGATCTTGACGTTTTCCTTGGCCTCGATCGCCTGATGCAGCCCGTCGGACCAGCGCCGCCCCGGCATCATGCGTCCGGTAAATTCGTCGACGATAATGACTTCGCCCTCTTTGATCACGTATTCGACATCTTTTCGATAAAGCGCGTGCGCCTTGATCGCAGTCTCGACGTGATGCTTGAGCGGCCAATTCTCCGGGTCGGCAATGTTGCCGATGCCCAGCAGTCCCTCGACCTTTTCCCAGCCTTCGTCGGTGACGGTGATGTTGCGGTGCTTCTCGTCCACGACGAAGTCGCCGGTGAGCGTCGCGGGTTCGCCGGGAGGGCCGTCGATTTCTTCGCCCTTCTCGAGCTTGGGAATGATGCGGTTAACTTTGTAATACTTGTCGGTCGATTCCTCGCTGGCGCCGGAAATAATCAGCGGCGTGCGGGCCTCGTCGATGAGGATCGAATCCACCTCGTCGACGATGGCGAAGTTATGCCCGCGCTGCACGCAGTCCCGAATGTCGAACTTCATGTTGTCGCGCAGGTAGTCGAATCCGAACTCGTTGTTCGTGCCGTAGGTAACATCGGCAGCGTAAGCGGCACGCCGCTCCTGGTCATCGAGGTCGTGCACAATCACGCCGACCGTCAGCCCGAGAAAGCGATAGAGCTTTCCCATCCATTCGGAGTCGCGTTTGGCCAGGTAGTCGTTGACCGTGACCACATGCACACCGCGCCCGCTGAGCGCGTTGAGATAAACGGGAAGAGTCGCGACCAACGTCTTGCCCTCGCCGGTTTTCATTTCTGCGATCGTGCCGCTATGCAGCACCATGCCGCCGATCAGTTGCACGTCGAAGTGCCGCATGTTGAGCACGCGACGACCAGCCTCGCGGACCACCGCGAAAGCCTCAGGCAAAATTTCGTTGAGCACCTCCTGTAGAGCGTCGTACTGTTCTTTTTCGACACGCTTGATTCGATCGAAATCGTCTTCCTCCTCCGCGTCAGCACCTGGCGCCGTCCCTGCCGGCTGGTTTCCAATACCGCCACCGAACTTGCTCAAGTGTTCCTGAATCCTCTGGCGGAATTCGTCGGTTTTGGCGCGCAGTTCGGCATCGGTAAGCTTTTCGATCTGCGCCTCAAGCGCATTGATGGCCGCCACTTTCGGCATCAGCGACTTGACCACGCGCTCGTTCTTGGTGCCAAAAACCTTGCCTAGCAGAGTGTTAATCAAACCAGAAGTCCTTCGGAGGGCAGCACGCCCAATGTTATCTCTAAAAGCCTAGCATAATTAGATGCGGCACAAGCGAAATAGGACGAAGACAGCGCGAAGCGGTAACTTCGTGCCCGGACCCTAACCGGACCGCAACACCCGCCGCTCCTCGGTGAGTCCCCCCTCGGCGGTGACAATGCTTTTCCTGTAATATTTTGTCGGCCCATGCCCACCTTCTACGACCGCTTTGCTGAGTGCGCCCAGCGCTGGCCCGATAACGTCGCACTCGAACTTCAACGTCGCGATCACCTCGAAAGCTGCACCTACGCCGACCTTCACCGCATGGCCGAATCGGTCGGCCGGTGGATCACCGAAAACGGGTTTCCCCGCGGCGCGCGCCTCGCCATTCTCGCCGACAACCATCCCCGCTGGGTTGCCGCTTATCTCGGTATCATTGCATCCGGCTGCGCCGCCGTTCCGCTCGATACCGCCCTGCACGACGACCAGATCACAAAACTTCTCAAAGACAGCGGCACTTCCGCCGTGTTCTGCGATGCCCGCCACGTTCCGGTAGCGAAGCCCGCGGCCACGGAACTCAATCTCGGCCTCATCCTGATGGACCCGGACCGCATGGCCAACCACTCCATCCAGGAACATTGGCTGGGAAACTTGCCCGCCATCTTCGACAACGGTCCCGGCAAGTTCAAACCCGCACCGTCGAATAACGACGACCTCGGTTCCTTGCTCTACACCTCGGGCACCACGGCCGACCCCAAGGGCGTGATGCTCACTCACGCAAATTTCCTGGGAGAAGTCGAAGCGGTCTTCAACTGGGTTGACATCGGACCGACCGACGCCCTGCTCGGTGTGTTGCCGCTATTTCACGTGCTCGCCCTCATGGCCAACCTGCTGCTCCCGCTGGTCAAAGGGTCGCGCGTTGTTTATCTGGAAACCCTCAACACCACAGAACTATTGCGCGCCTTAACCGACCGAAACATTACCGCCTTCGCCGTCGTGCCCCAGTTTTACTATCTGATTCACGAACGCATTTTTCAGGAAGTCGAAAAACGCGGTCCGTTGACGAAAAGGATTTTCACAGGAATGCTGGCCATCAATCGAAACCTACGCAGAATCGGCATCAACGCCGGCCCCATCCTTTTCCGGAAGATTCACACGACGCTCGGACCGAAAATGCGTTATCTCGCTACCGGCGGTTCGCGCTTCGATCCCGAGGTCATGCGAGACTTTCACGATCTCGGCATCGACGTTCTGCAGGCTCTTGGCCTGACGGAGACGACCGCAGCCATCTACGTAAATTCGCCCCACGACAACGTCATCGGCTCCTGCGGCAAGGCCATGAAAGGCGTCGAGGGCAAGATCGTCGACTCGCAACCTCAGGACGACGGTAGCCCTGCGGTTGGCGAGCTGGCAGTGCGCGGCGCCGTCGTGATGAAGGGATACTGGAATCGCCCTGATGCGACCGCCGCGGTTCTTCGCGACGGATGGTTCTACACCGGCGATCTCGGCTACTTCGATTCTCGCGGCAACTTGTTTCTCACCGGCCGCAAGAAAGAAGTGATTGTCCTCAGCAACGGCAAGAATGTATATCCGGAAGAAATCGAAGCGCACTACCTGAAGTCGCCGTTCATCAAGGAAATTGCCGTGATGGGGCTCGAAGGCAAGCCCGGCGAGGGTGGAGATCGCCTGCATGCGGTCGTCGTCCCCAATTTCGACGTGCTGCGGCAGAAGAAAATCGTCAATGCGAAAGAGGTCATCCGCTTCGATATCGAAAGCTTGTCGTCCAAGATCGCTTCCACGAAACGCGTCGGGAGTTACGAGATTTGGCAGGACGATCTTCCGCGCACCACCACCCGCAAGATCAAGCGCTTCGAGGTGGAGAAGCGTGTGAAGGCCAATCAGGGAAAGCAGCGCACTGGCGATTCGGAGTTGCCTGCGGAAAAGCCCCTCGCCGCCGAAGAAGTCGCATGGCTCGATCGGCCGGACGTGCAGCGGGGCTTGAAGATCGTGCGCGAATCCGTTCGCAGCGCACCGCCGAATTTGCGCCCCGCCCACAGCCTCGAACTCGATCTCGGCCTCGACTCCATGCAGCGGGTCGAACTGCTCAGCCGCCTGGAGGAAGAACTCGGCGGCAACGTGGAGGAATCGCAACTCACGGAAATCTATACCGTCCGTGACCTGCTCGAAGCCGTCCTCACCAGCGCCGCCGGCGGTCAAGCCGCGCCCCGCGCGGCTTTCGCTGGATGGAAAGCGATTCTCGCCGAGGAACCAACCGATCCTGAAGTGCTCGCGCTGAAGTATCCTCAACCCGCGTTCGGGGCCGTGCTGTATCCGCTGTCGCGCATCGTTGAGATGACCGCCCACGACCTGTTTCACCTTCGCGTGTCAGGTCTCGATCGGCTGCCGAAAAAAGGTCCGTTCATTCTCTCGTCGAATCATCAGAGCTACTTCGACCCCGTCCTCCTATGCAGTATTTTGCCGAAGGAAATCATGCGGAACACGTTTGCCGTGGGCACCAGTGAGATTTTCGGCGACGGGTTCATGCGCCGGCTGGCGCGCTGGCTGCAAGTGATCGTGCTTGACCCCGACGCCAATCTGGTCCCCGCCATGCGCGCCGGGGCCTACGGATTGCGCCAGGGGCGCGTGCTGATTCTGTATCCGGAGGGCGAGCGCTCAATCGATGGCACACCCCGAATCTTCAAAAAGGGTGCCGCAATTCTCTCCATTCACTTGCAGGTGCCGATCGTGCCCATCGCGATTGAGGGTTTCTATGAAGCGTGGCCGCGGGGCAAGAATTTCTTTCAGAAACTGACGCCGCTGCAAATCGTCTTCGGCGATCCCATATCGCCGCCACCGGAATCTGAAGCCTCAGAAGCTGCCTACGAAAAGCTTACGGCAGAGCTGAAGGCGCGGATCGTCGAAATGTGGGAGACGTTGCGGAGATAGCTGGCTTTCCGCTCGAATCACCATCGCATCTGCTCAAAGCCTTTCGTGCAATTTTTCTCCGAGCACCACCACTGCACTCTGTAGTTCCGCTAATTGACCTTTTTGAAATTGAATCGATTCGTTCAGCAAATCTTCCTTGACCGACCGGCACAGCTGAAAGGCACATCGGACGCGCTCGGCCGCCAGAAACGATGCCAGCCCCGCGGGCCCTTCCTCTGACAACTGCGATGCGACGTACTTCTGCGCAGCCCACGCCGTGTTTCGCACCCGATTCAGGGCATCGCGGAAATCCCTGAGCACTCGTGCATCCACTTCATCCGAAGAAAGCACCTCCTGCAATGCCAGCAATTCCACGATTGCGCTTTCCAGCCGTCCAGCGATCCCCAGGTTGGAAGTTGAACATTGGGGGCTGGTTTGCATTTCGCCACTATTCTCCACGTCCCTGAGAATAGTGGCTTGCACTGCGATCATGACAGACCTCTGAAGAACAGATTCCTTGGTAATCGCCAGATTAGCGAGAAATTAGAAATCAGGAAGCCTGATCGTGATTCACTTCGCGCGGGGATGCGTCTGGTCGTAAACTTGGAGCACGTGTTTCATCGAAAGCTGCGTGTAGCGCTGGGTCGTCGCCAGCCGCTCGTGACCGAGCAATTCCTGAATGGCGCGCAGGTCCGCGCCTTCTTCCAGCATGTGGGTTCCGAAGGCGTGGCGCAGCGTGTGCGGATGTACATCGGGCGAGAGCCCCTTTGCGATCGCGATCCGCTTCACGATGCGGCCAACGCTGCGCGTAGTCAACCGCCCGCCACGCTGGTTAATCAGCAACGCCGCAGTATGCTTGCGCGCCTCCACGAGCGTTGCCTGCCGCACCGGGAAATAGGCCGCCAGTGCGTTCTTCACAGAATCCCCGAACGGAACGTAACGTTCTTTCTTGCCTTTGCCGCGAATCAGAATCGCCTCGGCACTCAGGCGAATATCGTCAAGATTAATTCCCGTCAGCTCCGAATTGCGAATGCCGCAGCTATACAGCAACTCCAGCATTAGACGGTCGCGCTCGGGAAAAACCGCCGCTTCCGGCATCTGGCCGTCGAGCGCGGAGTTTATTTCCTCAATCGTCGGCACGCGCGGCAGCTTCTTCGGCAATTTCGGCGTTGCCACCAGCTTTGCCGGATTCTGTTCGACTACGCCCTCCTGCGCCAGCCAGCGATAGAGCGATCGCACCGCCGCCAGCGACCGTGCAACCGAGGTCTTACTCAGCCCTTTTTCGTAAAGCTGCGAAAGAAATCCGCGAATAGTGAGGTGATCAATGTCTCTCCACTTTCGCGATCCCACATAGGCGGAGAAGTTGGCGAGATCCTGCGTGTAAGCCTTGATCGTGTGCGGCGAAGCATTACGCTCGTGCAGATGGCGGAGAAAATCAGCCGCGGCCTTGCCGGCAATTGTGGTGCTCTTAGGCATTGATATTTCTTGATTGCTGATTTTGACTGCTGATTGAAAACACTTAATCAGGAAAGGTCCTAGGCACGTTTCAATCAGTAATCAAGAATTAACAATCAACGATCTCCTTTCCTGGCCCGCGGATGATGCTTCTGATACACCGTCCGCAGCCGGTCCAACGCCAGGTGCGTATACACCTGCGTCGTCGAAATATCGGCGTGGCCGAGAATCGTCTGCACGGTGCGAAGGTCGGCCCCGTTTTCCACCATGTGCGTCGCGCACGAATGCCGCAACATATGCGGAGACGCCTTTCGTCCCGACGCCGCCGAGGCCGCCCGCACCATCTGCCAAACCCGCTGCCGCGTGAGTTTCCGAGCCCCGCGCGCGACAAACAGCAGCGGCGAGCTCTGAATCGATAGTGAAGGTTGGCGCCCCACTTCTGGCCGCTTTTGCCAGAAGCGGGGATTCTTTTTCGCCGCCAGCACAGGCCTTGACTCGGCCAAATATTTCCCCAGCGCTTCCTGCGCCGACCTTCCGAGCGGCACCACCCGTTCCTTGTCGCCCTTCCCGCGCACCAGCATATATCCCGCATCCAGCTTCAGGTCTTCGAGCTTGGCGTTGACGATTTCCGACACGCGCAGCGCCCCCGCGTAGAAGACTTCCAGCATCGCATGATCACGCATCATCAGAGCAGAGGTCGCGTCATTCTGCGCGCCACCGCGCGGCAGCGGTGCCGCCAGCGTCGCCTCCATCTCGTCGCGCGCTAGCGCCTTGGGCAAAACTTTCCACTGCCGCGGCGACTCGATATTCAAAGTCGGATCACGTTCAATTTTCGAATCGAGCAGCAAATAGCGATAAAGATGTCGCAGCGCGGAAAGCTTGCGACCGACGGTGCGCCCATCCACCTGATGCGAAAAAAGCCGCTGCAGAAATTCGCGCACGTCGTCACGCCGCGCCGTCAGCAACGCACGCCTGCGCTTTTCCAGAAATTCCGCGAACTGGCTAATATCGGTCGTGTACGCGCTGATCGAGAGCGGTGCCAATCCCTTCTCGATGCGCAGGTAGTCGAGAAATCCCGCAAGCACAAGCGCGTTGGCTTCGAAGGACATCGAGGAGAAGACATTCAGTATGCGCGTTATCGGACCTGGGAACCAGTAACGAAATAGGATACTCGCTTCATGCCGGCACACTTCCCGGCGACGCACCCTCCAGCGTTCGACCCGCGCTCCGCAATAATTCGGCAGCATAGAGCGCGCCCTCCGGCGTCTCCTCGTGCTTGAAATAAGCGTAGACATTGCGCCCAGTGGCAACATGCTGCTCAATTCGATCCAGCATAGCGCGCCGCTCTTCGCCCGTATACGTAGGCTTGCGAAACCGGTAGTAGGCGAACTCGCCGGTCACCACGTCGGGTGTCGTCCTCGTTTCAGTCTCCGCTACGCAAACCGCAACATTGCCGGCCTTCAGAACCTCCCAGGTCGAGTCGGCAAACCACGACTCGTGGCGGAATTCGAAAGCCGCAGGGACGGTCCGCGGCAAAATTCCCAGAAAATCCTTGAGCAGGCCCGCATCCGCCTTCAGGTTCGGCGGCAACTGAAAGAGCACCGCCGCAAGTTTGCCCGCCGCAGCCAGAGGTTCAATCGTCGCCAGAAATCGCGGGACGAAATCCTCCGCCCCTTTCAGCCGTTTGATGTGCGTAATGACCTGGTGGGCCTTTACGCCAAACCGGAAGTGCGCCGGCGTTTCCTGCAGCCAGTTCTGCACCGTCGATTCCTTCACCAGTTGCCGGAATGTAAAATTCACTTCCACGGTGTTGAGTTGGGTGGCGTAGTAATTGAGGAATTTTTTCTGAGCCACCTTCGCTGGGTAGAAATCCGGCTTCCATTGCGGGTAGGCCCATCCCGAAGTTCCGGCAAAAATTTGCGGCATAATCTCGATCGACTCGAAAGTCGGAACCCCTTCCCCGCCAGCACCGTGCCGTCCCCGCGCAGGCTGCAAATTATACGCCGCCCCGTTTGTGACGCGGAGAGCCGGTTTTGGCGCGCTTCTTTTTCTCTTTCCCTTTCGCCTCAAAATGGTTTTCGTCGGCCTCCGCCGCAATTTCAATTCCCGGCTTTGGCGCCATTGCCGCGGCCTTCTTCAGATCCGGCAACTGCTGCTTCAGTTCCAGCACGGGCTCGAACAAGTCGCCCAGTTTCTCGAACCGCGCCACGGTTTGCTTCGCCTCAAACACCAGCGACTTCGCGTCCTTCTTCTTGAACGCCCGCTCGACCTCATCCCAAGTCACCGGAGTCGAAACCGTTGGATGCTCGCGCGCCCGCAAAGAGTACACCGCGATTGTAGTTTTATGTTCGTCGTTCTGGCTCCAGTCGACAAACACTTTTCCCGTGCGTGCCTGCCGGCTCATCTCCGAGAGCACAAGATCCTTATGATCGTGCTCCAGCAATTGCGCCAGCGCGTGGGCAAACAGTTTCGTCGCGTCGTAAGTCGCCGGAGTATTCAGTGGAACGTAAATCTGCAATCCCTTCGACCCGGAAGTCTTGGGAAAACTCCGCAGCCCGAAATGTTCGAAGATCTCTCGCAGCCACATCCCCACCTGGCAGCACTGCACAATATCCGCCGGCGGGCCCGGATCGAGGTCAAACACCATTTCTGTCGGGCAGGTAATATCCTTCGCCAGCGCCAGCGACGGATGTAACTCCAGCGCCGCCAGATTTGCCAGCCACACCAGCGTCGCCAGATCGTCGGCCAGCACGTAATGCACTGTGCGCCGGTTGCGCCCGCTCCAGATCGGCGCTGTTTTCACCCAATCGGGCTTATGCATGGGAGCATTCTTTTCAAAAAACGGCTCGCCCTCCACGCCATCCGGATATCGCTTGCGCGTCAGCGCCCGTCCCGCGAGATGCGGCAGCATCGCAGGTGCAATCCGCACGTAGTAATCGATCACGTCTTTTTTGGTAAATCCCGCGGCCGGATACAGAACTTTCTCCAGATTCGACAACTTGAGATGCCGCCCCTGAATCTCAACCGACGAATCCATGCTCCGCTCCCGTAGCGCTCGCCCCGTTGCATTGTGCCTGAAAGCACCCCAGCTGCAAAGTGCAGCGCTTCCTCAATTCTGGCGTGCTCTCGAAAAGCGGGTTTGACAACCTCCCTTTTCTCCACGTACTTTTCAAGTATCTGCCCTTGTCGTCCGTCCAACTGAAATCCGTGTCAGCTCCGCGAAAAATCGAAGCTCCAATGCCCGGAGGTCCAATTCCTATGACGACCCATCCGAAACAACGCAGTACCGTAAAATGCTGCTCCGCGAAACTCATTGTCCTCATTTTTCTGCTGACCACCCTTGCCGCCGCTCAGGACGTGGCCTCTTTCGCCAAGCGCATCACGGTCAAGACGCTTCCCAACGGTCTCACGCTGATCCTCTGCCGGCGCCCCGAAGCCCCCGTGTTCTCGTTCTTCACTCTGGTCGACGCCGGCTCGGCTCAGGATCCCTTGCGCGCCACCGGACTCGCCCACATGTTCGAGCACATGGCCTTCAAGGGCACCACAACCATCGGCACCACGGATTACGCCGCCGAAAAGCCCGCCCTCGCCAAGGTCGAAGTCGCTTACGCCGCCTACATTGCGGAGCGCGATAAGACCGTTGGCCGCAATGAAGCGAAGTTGCAGCAACTCGAAAAAGCCTGGAAAGACGCCACCGACGCGGCCAACAAATTCGTCGTCAGCAACGCCTTCGGCAAGCTGGTCGAGCAAAACGGCGGCGAAGACATGAACGCCTTCACCACTTACGACGAGACGGCGTACCACTATTCGCTGCCCGAAAACCGTTTCGAACTCTGGGCCTATCTCGAATCCGAACGCTTTCTGCACCCCGTCATGCGCGAGTTTTACAAAGAGCGCAACGTGGTCATCGAAGAGCGCCGCATGCGTGTCGACAGCAATCCCTTCGGCCGTCTGCTCGAACAATTCACCGAGGAAGCCTTTGCCGCGCATCCCTACCATCGCCCGACCATCGGCTGGATCGCCGACCTCAACACCTTTTCAGCCACCGAAGCAAAACAATTCTTCGACGAATATTACGTTCCATCGAATATGGTCATTGCCGTCGCCGGCGACGTGAATCCTGCGCAGGACATGCCGATTCTGGAAAAATATTTTGGGCGCCTGCCTAAACGCCCCGCGCCCGATCTGACCACGACCACCGAGCCTCCGCAGAATTCCGAACGCAGAGTCGTTCTGCTCGAGCATTCCCAGCCGCTCTACATCGAGGGCTACCACCGTCCCGACTACCGGAGCAAAGACGACGCCGTTTTCGATGCCATCAGCGACCTCATGTCCGACGGCCGCACCTCGCGTCTCTATCGCGCCCTGGTCCGCGACAAAAAAATTGCCTCCTATTCCGAAGGCATCACCGGCTACCCCGGCGTCAAATATCCACACCTCTTCGCATTTCTCGCCGTCCCATTGCCCGGACACACGCCGCAGGAGATGGGAGACGCCATTCACGCCGAAATTGATCGCCTGAAAAAGGAAGACATCTCCGACGAAGAACTGAAAATGATCAAGACCCGCGCCAAAGCCAACCTGATTCGCGGCCTCGACGACAATGAAGGCCTCGCCACCCAGCTCGCCACTTACCAAACGCGTTATGGCGACTGGCGTGAGCTGTTCCACTCGGTCGACCGCATTGACCAGGTCACCAAGGCCGATATTCGCCGCGTCGCCAATGAAGTCTTCGTCGACACCAATCGCACCGTCGGCGAAATTGTGACCGAAACCGCCATCTCTCCCGGAAACGGCCAGCCCCCAAATAATTCGGGCGACCAGGGAGGTGCGCAATGAAGCCGCATCTCCGCCAACAAACATCCAAGCACAGCAGCCAAGAAACATGTGGGGACAGCCGCCCTCGGCTGTCCGGTCGAGCAACGCTCGACGGTAATGACCGCCGCAGCCGGCAAACTGCTGTGCTGAAAACGACACTGGCTGCGCTTTTTGCGCTAGCCTGCATCGTTGGCGCGCCACAATCCAGAGCGCAAACCGCGCCGCAAAAGTCAGCTTCGAGATCTACCGCTGCGGCCCAGCCTTGGAAGCAAATCCCGATCCCGCCCCTCCCGGCATTTAAGCCGCAACAACCGAAGCGCATCGAACTTTCCAACGGTATGGTGATCTTCCTCCAGGAGGATCACGAACTTCCGCTGATCGACGGAACCGCGCGCATTCGCGGAGGCTCGGTCAATGAACCCGCCGACAAAACCGGCTTGATTGATATTTACGGCGAAGTCTGGCGCACTGGCGGCACCAAATCGCAAACGGGAGATCAACTCGACGACTTCCTCGAAGTGCGCGCCGCCAAGGTCGAAACCGGAGGTGGTCCCGACTCCACCACCATCAGCTTCTCCTGCCTCAAGGGCGATCTCGACGACGTTTTCAAGGCCTTCACTGACGTGCTGCGGAATCCCGAATTCCGCGCCGACAAAATCGATATCGCCAAAAAAGGAGAAGACGACGGCATCTCTCGCCGCAACGACGATGTCGGCGAAATCGCCCAGCGCGAGTTAGTCAAGCTCGCCTATGGCGCCGAAAATCCTTACGCCCGTGTGCCCGAATACGCCACCGTAGCCGCCATCACGCGCCAGGATCTGATCGACTGGCACGAAAAATATGTGCATCCCAACAACATCATCCTCGGCATCACGGGAGATTTCGATTCCACCGCCATGGAAGCCCGCCTGCGCGCCGCCTTCGATTCCTGGCCCAAAGGCCCGCAGCTTCCGAAAAACGAAATCGAATATTCTCCTGCGAAGCCCGGCTACTACCTCATTCCCAAAGACGACGTGGATCAGTCGAACATCCGCATGGTCGCGCTCGGCACCACCCGCGCCAATCCTGACTACTACGCCATCAGCGTTTTCAACGAAGCTTTCGGCGGCGGATTCTCTTCGCGCCTGTTCAACGACATCCGCACCAAGCGCGGCCTCGCCTACGATGCCGGCGGCGGCATCGGCACCAACTTCGGCCATCCTGGCATTCTGGAAATTTCCATCGGCACCAAAAGCCAGACCACCATTGAAGCAATCAAAGCCGCCGACGCTGACATCGCCGGTCTCTCCACCCATCCCATTACCGACGAAGAAATCCAGCACGCCAAGGACGCCATCCTCAACGCCTTCATCTTCCGCCTCGACTCGCCCGACAAAATTCTGGGCGAGCGCATGGTTTATGAATATTATGGTTATCCCGCCGACTGGCTCGACAAGTATCAGTCGGAGATCAAGAGAGTCACCGCTGCTGACGTGAAGCGGGTCGCCGCAAAATATCTGCACGAAGATCAGCTTGCGGTGCTGGTCGTCGGCAACACGAAAAATTTCGACAAGCCTCTGTCCTCCCTCGGCCCAGTGAAACAAATCGACATCGCAATTCCTCCGCCTCCCGGCGCAAAGCAAGCGGAGAGCGAAAAACCGACTGAATCGAACGCCGACGGCAAAGAACTCGCCGCGAAAGTCGTGGCGGCCATGGGCGGCGACGCAAAACTCGCGGCCGTCAAATCCGTTAAGGCCTCGTACACCTTGACGCGAAAAACTCCGCAAGGCGATCTCCCCATGCAGATGCAAACCATCGTCGTCTATCCCGACCATCTCCATGCCGAGTTGCAGACTCCACGCGGCGCTATGACCATCGTCGTCGCCGGCGACGACGCCTTCGCTTCCATGGAAGGCATGGGCACGCAGCCCATGCCGCCGCAGCAGAAAGAGGAAATGCGGCAGCAGATCAAGCGCGATCCCATTTTCATCGCCTCGCACTGGAAAGATCCCGATGTATTCTTCCGTGCAGACGGCATGGAGAAAATCGGCAACGTCGACGCTCGCATCGTCGACGTGAACTCCGCTGGCGCACAAGTCCGATGGTTCGTCGATCCCGCGGACGGACGCATTCTCAAAGAAACCTATCCCACCATCGCCCAAAGCGGCCCGGTGCAGGGCGAAACCGAACTAAATGACTGGAAGACGCTCGACAACGGCCTCACCGTTCCTCTGCTTCGCAAGAACCAGCAGAACGGCCAAGACAGCAGTCAGGTCGAGTACAAAACCATCGAGATCAATCCTGCAGTCGACCCCAAGCTCTTCGAGAAACCGGCGGAGAAAACCAGCACTCAACCATAGCCACGGAAAGATTGCGAAGACTTTTTGAAAATTTCATCTCTGCACTCCGTCGCTTTTCTCACAATTTTGCCTACCAAGGGCTTAATCTGCATCCCTGTTGCTTCCGAACTTACTAAGTGCTAGTAAGTGAAAGTCAGCTTGTCCAGGTAAACCGTATATCCCTCCTGCTCGTAGTTTCCATCCATCTGATAGTTGACGGTGATCCCATACCACCCCGGCGCCGAAAACGGTGCCGACGTTTTATTCAGCGTCGCCGTCGAACCATTCAGCGTGATCGACTGATAGAGCAGTTGATTCGACGAAGTTCGCTGCACCTGAATCGTGAGATGATTCCACGCGTTCTCCAGCGGATAACACGCAACCCCCGTCGGAATCCATTTGCTGGTGGCGTTGTCCCACGTATCCCATTCATTTCCGCCGGCAATCCGGCACTCATGTCCCCAAGTGTATCCAGTGTTGTTGAAAAATTGGTTCACGTCGAACTCCAGCGCCTGCGCCGCACTCAGGTTGCTCCCGTAAAAATACACGTCGTAAGTGAACGTGCTGAGGGTCGGGACCAATGTGTGATTCGAGTCTGGCATCCCTTGCGACGATCCGTCCCCGATCAGGTGGTTATTCCACAGAACGTCCGAATAATCCATATCCCCGCCGATGTTGAACTGGGTCGCGTCTCCTGAGAGCGATGGACTTTTCACTCCCTGATACATCGCCCACGTCGTGCCCGGCCCTGACGGCAAACAGGTCGTGCAGTCCTGATACGTCGGAGGCTGTTGCGCGTAGCCCGTCCATCCGCCGCTGGCCTGAAGATTGGAGAATGTGTTCGCCGATGTCACCGTGATGGTCACCGGCGCCGTCGACGCACCTCCGCATTTGTCCCACTCTTCAACCGTAGTATTGTAAGTTCCTGGGCTCAGCGTCAGATTCGTGTTCAGGCTAGCGCCGCTGACCGTGTACGCCAGCTGGTACGGCGCCGTATAAACGCCCATGGAAGCGACTCCCAGCGAACACGAAGTCGTCGCCGTCGCCGCGAATTTCACCGATGCGCCCACCGTGCTGTTGTTGGCCGGAGAAGTTACGTAGACGCCGCTCCCACCGCTCTTCACCGTGATCGCTACCGTGTTGGTCGACGCGCCGCCACAATTGTCCCACTCCTCGACCACCACGTTGTAACTTCCGGGGTTGAAATTCAGGCTGGTATTCAGGCTGGCGCCGTCCACCACATAAGCGAGCTGGTAGGGTGCAGGATAAATCCCCATCGAACCCACGCCTTTAGAACAGGACGACGTGGTGGCCGTAGCCACAAAATGTACCGACGTTCCCACCGTACTACCGTTTCCTGGGCTACTCACGGTAACGTCGGCAAACGCGGAAACCGGCGCTAGAGATACCGCTGCCGCAAAGAAGGCAAAAATGAACGTACACCGGGCGTGCTTTTTCATGAGCGCTTACTCCGTTGGTATGAATTGGTGAAGCTGGTCGATCTATTGCTGCTCGATCATGGTGCCTGATCAGCGTTGCCTCGATCAGGCCTGGTCGATGCATTGTCGGTGGATCAGTTGTGAGTCGATCCGTTGAAGGTCAATCGATCGAAAACAGAGGGAATCGCACCGGCGCAGGTTGAGACACCCCAAGACTTACTTTGAACAAGACTTACTTGGAACAGAACTTTCCTAGACAGACTTTCGAGAACCGCACGGAACTCCCAGGGAACAACATTTAGGAGTCAGGCGGAATCATTGAGCGGAATGCTCAGGCTATACATCGATCACCCTATTGTCAAAGAAAAAAAACCTAAGAACGCCCCAGACCCCACTCACAAGGACTAAGCCTTCGCGTCAGAATTTACCTCGCAAAAACCACTCACTACCGCGCACAGGAAGTCATAGGAAAGGAGCCCTATCGGACAGAGACACCTCCGTCCCACTCTCCTTTCCGGCCATAGGACCAGAAAAAGTTGTGGGGCCCAGAAGAAGGGAGGCGTCGCAGAGACCGATGACGGTCGATTCTTTTTGGGGACAGGAACTGCGAGCGCGCACGTCACGTGCGCGCACAAGCAAGATCACAAGCAAGATGAAGATTGGCTCTTCGCGAGCCCCAAACAAAGGCCTACAGCGCGTCTGGCCAACCTGATGAAGCAAGAGGGTTGTCGAGAAGATCGTGCCTAAGCCGAAGGAGCAGAAAGAGCTGGACGACACCCCGGGAAAAAGGCTCGTATTCGCCTATTCGAAGCCTTCCGAACCCACGCCGTCGAGATCGGCGCTTGCAAGTGCTTGAAAGAATTGGCGGGGACGACGGGACTCGAACCCGCGGCCTCTGCCGTGACAGGGCAGCGTTCTAACCAACTGAACTACGTCCCCAACTTGTTTTCACCGGGTTAGCTGGAAACCCTTGATTTTCCTGTCTTT
>Ga0335074_10000519_pt1 | contig 54828 bp, 47 predicted proteins | sample Lox_Sample_23_FD_206715 | JGI IMG/M metagenome (GOLD analysis project Ga0335074, IMG submission 206715) | Soil microbial communities from Loxahatchee National Wildlife Refuge, Florida, United States - Lox_Sample_2.3 | ecosystem: Environmental > Terrestrial > Soil > Wetlands | place: USA...
GCGGCCCAATGTCGATTCAGCGTGGCCAATATTTCGTGGTCGGTCACATCGCTCTCCGCATCTTCTGTCCGTGAGTGTGTCACTTTCGATGTACGGCCCAGATGGCCAGCATCGCGTAGACATGGCTGCTCGTCCCGTTTGTCGGTGCAATTCGCAGTAAAAAAACGCGCGCGTCGTCACGGCGGACGCGATCGTGCTTGGAGCAAAACTCCTTTCGCGCCGCAACTACAGGTCGATCACGACATCTCCCTGAGGTCGTGAGCAACAGATCAGCAGATTGCCGGTCGCGGGTGGCTCCAGCGGGGTCGGCTCGTAGGTCGCGGTCCCGCCGATCAGCGCGACTTCACAGCTGTGGCACACGCCGGTGCGGCATGACCAACGAACGGGAACGTCGCACGCCTCGCTGAGATCGAGCAGGCTCTGAAAGCGCGAATCCCAGCTGACGGAAAGCCCCGAACGCGCGAAGGAGACGCACGGTCCTTTCCCGGGCGGACCAGCGGGAGCATGTGGAGAGGGCCGCTGCTCGCGGATCCCCGGCGTGGATGATGCGCCCGACCCGAAGATTTCGCAGTGAAGCCGACTCTGCGCGACGCCCAAGCTCAACAGGTCCCGCCTCAAGTCTCGCAAGAATGTAACGGGCCCGCACAGGTAGAAATCGGCCTCCGGCGGTACGCCGATGCGCCTCAGCGCCTCCAAATCCAGATGTCCGCGAGCGTCGAACTCGCCAGCGGAAGCTTCCGAGGCGGATGCCTGACTGTAAAGGACGTATCGGCGACCTCGATGAAGCTGACGCAACAGCTCATCGCACTCGCGGGCAAAAGGATGCTCCGCGCCGTTGCGCGCGCCGTAGAGCCACCAAACCTCGCGCCTGGAGCCCATCGCAACCAGGGTGTGCAGCATTGCGAGAACCGGAGTGATTCCGACGCCGGCACTCAGTAGCACGGCCGGCCGCTCGTCTGAGGTCAGGGTGAATGTGCCCCGTGGTGCGCTCACTTCCAGGCGATCTCCGACTCGGATGCGGTTGCGCAAGTAGCTGCTGGCCGCGCCACGCGCCTCGTGCTTGATGCTGATGCGATAGTGAGCGGCGTTGGGCGCACCGGACAGCGAGTAGCTGCGCAGCAGCGGCGCAGCGCCCGGCTCCGGGTGCAGTCGCAGAACCACAAACTGTCCCGGCAGTGGACTCGCCAGTGGGCGCTCATCGAGTGAGGTGAGCGTCAGCGAGAACACCGTCAGGCTCTCCTGATCGAGGCGCGAGACGCGCAGCGTACGGAAACCCGACCAGGCGGGGGGCGGCGCATTCTCGGCAGACAGCCCGGCGTTGCCGGCTCCCAAGCCACGATCCGAAGGATGATCCAGCAGCGCACGAAACGACCCCTGCCAGCCGGGGCTGAGCGCCGATATGCGCAGCGCCCGCTGCAGGTCCTCGCGCCGATGCCCAGGCAGGTAGAGCAGGGCGTTGATCTCGGCGACGCTCATGCGTTCCGGTCCGTCCGCGATTTTGACGATCTCATCGCCCGCGCCGACCAGTCCTTCCTCGAGCACACGCAGGTAGAAACCCGGCCTGCCATGCGCTACGAGCAGGGCCGCCATTCGCGGCTCATCCATCCGCATTCCGACGCGGTAGCAGGTGACCCGCGGCTGACTGACCTCGAACAGCGCATCCCCGATACGGTAACGATCGCCAATGCACACTTCGCGGTCGGGTAAACCGTCGACCGTGAAGTTCTCCCCGAAGCGGCCAAAGGCGAATTCGCTCCGACCGAGCTCGCGTTCCCAATGGCGGTAGGATTCCAGCTGATACACCAGCACTGCGCGGTGCTCGCCACCGTGACCTTGCAAGTCTCCTTGCCCATCGCCGTCGATATTGAGTCGGCGCACCATGCGCCGCCCGACGACCGGCTCCTTCAAGACTCCCGTCCGCACGATCCGCCCGCGCCAGCTCTGCTCACGCGGCATCCCAACATTGACCGCTACGAGGCGTGGCATGTCGCGTTGTCCAGGCGCAGCCTCCAAGCGATGCTCCTAGGCCACTCCTAGGCCGTGTCTCCAAACGGGGTCGGTCCCACGCTGGCTCGCTTGTTCCAACCATGGAACCGCGAAAAATCCCCGGCATCCCAGGCGGCGCGCAGTCCAGGGGAACTCAAATCCCAGTCCGGGCGAATTTCGCGCGTCACGGCGCGCAGGTCCCGCCAGAGATCGGCAACCGCCGGACGTCCCCAGAACCAATAGCCGTTGTAGATGCTATGGATCACGAGACCCGGTTTGAGCACCAGCGTGTGCGGAATCATCGGGTCGTGCTCCGGGTCGGTATACTCTTGCAGCTCCAGGTCCTTCTGAATGGTCCGCCCCGGGTCAGAAAGGAAGGTCCATTCGGCACCGACCGAGGCGCGGAATTCCTGGAGCGTGTGGTGGTCGTCCGTGGTGATTGTGACGATCTGAGTGTAGGCCACGGCGATCTTCGGATAGAACGCGGCGAGCTCCAGATGCTGCTGGTGCTCCTTGGGGCAGTAATGGCCACGCGCGAGCATGAGGATCAGCGGATCGTCGCCCTGTAGTTCGCTCAGCTTGCGCCGCTCGCCCGTGTGATCGGGCAGCTCATAGTCCGGGAAGGCGCCTCCCGGCACGATCTCAGGTCGCACCGCGGAACTCCGCTGATCGTCCCGCTAGGCCGTGGCGCGCGTCGGCACCGCCTCGACCTCGCTCAAGAGACCTGTCTCCATGTCGAGCACAAAGCCGCGCACCGGGATCTCCTGCGCGATCCACGGGTGTGATCTGATTTTCTTGATCTGTTCGCGGGTGTTCTGCTCCGGGTCTTTGTAGGCGAAGAAGCGCATCGGCGCGGGCGATGAGTCGCCGGTCGCGGCCGCGAGCTTCGCGTTCAGCTCATCGTCCGTGAACGTGGTAAATCCGCACCCGGTGTGGTTGAGCAGCATGATCTCTCTCGTTCCAAGAACACGAGTAGAAACCACGAGCTCTCCGAGAACATCTTCCGTTACTGCAGGACCACCGGTGCGAATCACGTCGATGTCGGCGTGCGGCAGCCCGAGGATCTCCGGAAGATCCGAGAGTCGCGGGTCCATGCACGTTACGACGGCAATCTTCGGGGCCGGGCGTTGCGCGCGCCTTGAATCGTGTTTCCGTGCGTAGCTACGGTTCGCCCTTAACGCGTTGTCGATAATACCCATCGCCTGCCCTCCAGTTCTCACTTCGCTAGCAATGAACACTAGACCACGAACGCGGAGATCACTCCATTGCACCATGGTATCGGCGAGACACGCCCATCACGCAGAAGCGCCCAGGGACGCTCTGCGGAATGGAATGCAGCCGACTGTCTGCACTTTGCTGCCCGAAACACCGCCGGGTGCATCGGCGCGAGAGCCCACCACAGGTCCCGACGACATTGGGCGGCTGGCAGAGCAATGAGCGACTCGATCGTCCTCCACGGTAGCGAGCGACTCGGAGATGAAATCGACAAACGTACGGATCTTCAATGGCACGAACTTGCGGGTCAAATAGGCGATGTAGAGGGTCGCTTGTTGCAAGGGACACTCCGCGAGGATCGGGACCAGGACATCTTTGAACAGTGGATCTTCGAAGATGATTCCCGGAACCGGACCGATACCAATCCCCGCTGCGATGGCATTGGCCACACCGGCCGTCGAACGATAACGCAGCGCGATTCGAGGCGGAGTCGGCGTCTGTGGCATGACGTCGAGGTTCGCGACTGCAACGAAATCATGCCCAGCAAGATCCGCGAGCGAGCCGGGAACGCCGCGCCGCTCGATATACTCGCGCGAGGCGGCGAGGTAGAACGTCGCACGTCGGACTGGGCGAGCGATGATGCCCTGAGGGAGGGACTGCGCATCGGAGACGATGCGCAGCGCGATGTCGTAGCCCTCTTCGACCAGGTCCACGAATCGATCTTCGAAGGAGAGATCGACCAGTACCCGCGGATAACGGCGGGCATACTCGGCGAGCAGGCTCGGCCACGGGCCGCCGATCGCAAAGCTCGGCGAGGTGATTCGTAACGTGCCCCGCGGGGCGTCACCGAGCGACCCGAGCTCCAGCTCGGTCGCCTGCAGGTCCTCCAAGATGGGTTTGCATCGTTCGAAATAGAGACGGCCCGGCTCGGTGAGGCTGAGCTTGCGACTATTGCGGTTGAGGAGCCGCACCCCGAGCCGCTGCTCCACGTGCATCACGCGTTTGCTGACCATTGCGGTCGAGACTTCAAGCCGCTCGGCCGCGGCAACGAAGCTGCCAGATTCGACGACCTGCCGAAACGCCTCGATGCTGGTGAGTGTATCCATGGTCGTTGCCACCTCGGTCGCGAAAAGAGGAACGCGCTGCCGCCACGCGCGATGACCCTCAGAGGAGCGAGCCGCCGCGCGGCTCCACAGCTCCCTCGGCAGAGGGCGAATCTATCGAACACGACGCGGCGAAACTTGGATGATCGCGGCACCTGAGGCGCGAATCGAACAAACAAACACGAACGTGTGAGGCGCGCAATTCAAGATTCGATACGTTGGTCCAATCGACGCAGCGAGCCGCGCGTGATCGACTACGTCTTATTGGCGCGGGCGGTTAAACGGGAGTGCGACCATGACAGATCTCGTGGGCGGTGCGGCAACGGCGGCGGGCGCGCCCGAATCTCAGGCTTCTCACGTCGCAGACCTCGCAGCGCCGGTGCGCACGTTGTACCGCGAGCACCTGCTCAGGGATCGGGCTGCCGATACGGCAGACGCGACGACGCGGGCGCGCTTCGCGGCGTTTGCACGCGCGGTGCGCGACCTCATCGTGCCGCGCTGGGTGGCCACGCAGCAGACGTACGCACGCTTGGATCCCAAGTGTGTCTACTACCTTTCAATGGAATTCCTGATCGGGCGTTCGCTCGGAAACAATCTCATGAATCTGCTGCTGGATGCGCAGGCACCGTCGATTGCGGCGGAGGAGCATCTTGATTGGGTCGATTTGCTCGAGCAGGAACCGGACGCCGGGCTCGGAAACGGCGGCCTGGGACGACTCGCGGCGTGCTACCTCGATTCGCTCGCGACGCTCGCCGTACCGGCGATGGGCTACGGGCTGCGCTATGAATACGGTATCTTTCGGCAAACGATTCATGACGGTTGGCAGGAGGAGAAGCCGGACAACTGGCTGCGGCACCCGGACCCCTGGGAGGTCGCGCGGCCCGAAGCGGCGGTGGAGGTCAAGTTAGGCTGTTCGCTCGAGCTGCGGGAAGGTCGTGTGCAGCCTGTTGCAGGTCGGGCAGCCACGCTCATTGGGATCCCTTTCGACAGACCGGTCGTGGGCTATGCGGGCAAGTCGGTCAACACACTGCGACTATGGAGCGCCGCGGCACCGGATTTCGATCTCACGCGATTCAACGCGGGCGATTTCATCGGGGCGCTGACCGACAGCATCAGAGCGGAGCTGCTGACGAGGGTGCTGTATCCGGATGATTCGACGGTTTATGGACAGGAGCTGCGCTTCGTGCAGGAATATTTTCTGGTCGCCTGCTCGCTCGGCGACCTGACGCGGCGCTTTCGCAACACCGGTTCCAGTTGGCATCTTCTGCCTGAGAAGGCGGCCATTCAGCTGAATGACACGCACCCGGCTCTGGCGGTCCCGGAGCTGATGCGGATCCTGCTCGATGAGGGCCGTCTCGGGTGGGAGAGCGCCTGGGACATCACACAGCGCACGCTTGCATACACGAACCACACGCTGCTCCCGGAGGCGCTGGAAAGATGGCCGGTCGCGTGGTTCGAGCTGGTGGTGCCGCGTCATCTTGAGATCATCTACGAGATCAATCGGCGGTTCCTGGATGGCCTGCGCGCGCGCCACGCCGCCGATGATGCCCGTCTCTCACGGGTCAGCCTCATCGAGGAGGGGCCACGGAAGCAGGTGCGCATGGCGCATCTCGCGATCCTCGGCTCACACAGCACGAATGGGGTGGCGAAGATTCACTCGCAACTGCTTAGAACGACGACGGTTCGCGATCTCGCCGAGCTCTTTCCGGAGCGCTTCAATAACAAGACGAACGGCGTGACGCCCCGGCGCTGGCTGCGCCTGGTGAATCCGTTTCTGGCGCGCCTGATTACCGATGCGATCGGCGAGTCCTGGATCACGGATCTATCGGAGCTACAGCGTCTCGCGCCGTTGACGGGCGATACCGGGATGGGCAGCCGATTCCTCGTCGCCAAACGGAACGCGAAGGCCCAGTTCGCCGCATGGCTACAGCGGACGTCGGGGATCGCAGTTGATCCGGATACGATCTTCGACTGCCAGATCAAGCGTATCCACGGCTATAAGCGACAGTTGTTGAATGTGCTGCGGATCATCGTGCTCTATAACCGTCTGCGGGTGAACCCGACGCTCGCGATGCAGCCGCGGACCTGCTTTTTCGCCGGCAAAGCGGCGCCTGCCTATCGTCTCGCGAAGCTGGTCATCAAGCTCATCAACAACGTCGCCGGCACGATCGACGAGGACCGCGCCGTCGGTGGGCGGCTCAAGGTCGTCTTTCTGCCCGAATACGATGTTACGCTCGCGGAACGCCTGATACCTGCTGCCGACTTGTCGAACCAGATCTCGACGGCGGGCTACGAAGCAAGCGGCACGAGCAACATGAAATTCATGATGAATGGTGCGCTCACGATCGGTACACGCGACGGAGCGACGATCGAGATGGCGGAGGAGGCGGGTGAGGATAACTTCTTTCTCTTTGGCCTAACGGCGCAGCAGGTTGCCGACAGCCGCGGCTGGTACAACCCGCATTGGCACTACGATAACGAGCCGGAGACCCGCGCGGCGCTCGAGCTCATCTTTCGCAATCATTTCAGCCGCCGTGAGTCCGGCGTGTTCGAGCCGCTACGTGAGGCGCTCCTGACGCACGGGGACTATTACATGAATCTTGCAGATTTGCGCTCGTATGTGGATGCGGATATGCGCGCGGTCGGGCTTTACGGCGATGCGGGGGCATGGGCACGCACGGCGCTCGCGAATGTGGTGGCATCGGGCCCGTTCTCCAGTGACCGGAGCATCGCGCAGTACGCAAGCGAGATCTGGCACGCGCGTGCCTGCCCGGTCGTCTGACGAGGCACCGCATGACTCCTTTCGTGATATTCGTGTTGGCACGCGTCAATCGATGCCGGGGGTTCGATACCAAAGTGCACTAGCGCGGACGTGGAGAATGCCGGCATCGTTGCGGCATCAATGTTGGACTGGGCCAGTGTTAGGGTGATGCACATGTACCCGCCAGTATGCTCGATCGGTTCGCCGCCCATGATGCCCATCGCGTGCGCGGGCACGGATTCACGGCGGCGGAGGTCCTGAGCGTGCGAGCTTGGTCGCAAGTGGTGACGGTCGCCGCGCGCGCAGTCGCGCCCCTGTTGGGCTTGCTGCTCGCGGCATGCATTACACCGCCGAAGGTATCGCCAGTGGAGAGGCCCGTCGATCGTCGGATCAGCTTGGGGCTCGGCGCCGTGTCCGCGCCAGTTCGGGATTCCTGGTGGACGGCGTATCAGGACCCACAACTGGATCGGCTGGTAGAGGCAGCCCTCGCCGACAATCCCACCCTCGCTCAGGCTCTGGCGCGCTTGCGCCGGGCACAGGCGGTGGTCGACGCGACCTGGGCGCAGTTGTGGCCGTACGTTTCGTACGACGCCGCCGTTAGCCGTGAACGAATCAGCGGCGGGGCTGCGATTCCGCAGCAATACCAGGGCGCGGATGCTTGGAGCAGCCAGCAGGGCTTGAATTTCTCCTGGGAGTTGGATTTCTGGGGGCGGCAAGCGGCGCTCGTGCGTGAGGCGCGTAGTGAGACCAACGCGATCGCGCTCGATGCCGCGGCCGCGCGCCTGGCGATTGTCAGTGCAGTGGTGCGTGCCTACATCGATCTCGAGCGCTCCTACGAGCTTGCCGATGTCGCGCAGCGCGAGGAGGCGCAGCGTCAGCAGATACTCGACATCACCCGACGTCGATTCAAAGCGGGACTGGACACAAACGTCGAGCTGAAGCAAGCGGCGGGCGCCGTGCCAGAGGCACGTGTCGAGCGCCTTGCGGACGAGGCGACGATCGCGCGCGACGTACATTTGCTCGCCGCGCTATCGGGTCATGGCGCCGACGAGTACAGCGGTGTTCAGCGTCCCCAGTTGCGCCCCGGGACCATGCTCGCGTTGCCGACCACGCTACCCATGGACTTACTGGCGCGGCGTCCGGATGTGCTCGCGGCGCAATTGCGTATCGGTTCGGCCGAAGCGGGCCTGGCTGCGGCAAGAGCCGATTTTTATCCGAACATCAATCTGATGGCCTTCGTAAGCACCGTCGCGGTCGGCCGATTCGACACCCTGTTCCATGGTCACTCCGCCGCATACGGCGTCGGTCCCGCGCTGCACTTGCCGCTGTTCGATGCAGGAAGGCTCCGAGCGAACTACCGCGCAAACACAGCGGAGATCGACATCGCCGTCACAGCCTACAATCAGACCGTGCTCGGCGCCGTGCGGGAAACGGCCGATCAACTGAGCGACCTCGCCTCACTCAATGTCAGTCTGGTGGAGCAACAGCAGTCGCTCGACGACGCGGAGACGGCGTTCCGCTTGGCGACCGAGCGCTACAATGCGGGCCTCACGACTTATCTCACCGTGCTCGCGACGGAGACTCAGGTGCTGGATGCACGGCGTCAACATGTGGATCTCGAGTCCGCCCGCGCCAGCGCCCGCGTCGCCCTGCTCATCGACGTGGGTGGCGATTTTCGACCCCCCGCGACAATCGCTGCCGCCGGGCGCTGACTCAGACCTCTTATGGAGATCCTTCATGAACGATTCCGTCACGGCTTCCGAAGCACGCACGACTCGCGAAGCGCCCGCCGGTTCCGTTGCGCCTGCCGCTCACGCAGCGCCCCCAATCCCGGACGCACACCCCGCGTCGTCGCGGCGCCGCGGAATGGCCATCCTGGGTTTCGTTGTCGTGCTCTCTGGCGTCGGGTATGGGGCCTATTGGTTCTTATATGCGCGCCATTTCGAGAGCACCGACGACGCTTACGTGGACGGCGATGTGGTGCAGATCACCAGCGAAGTGCCCGGTACGGTCGTCGGTCTGCATGCCGATGACACCCAGTTTGTGGTTCGCGGTCAGCACCTTTTGGAACTGGATCCAGCCGATGCCGACGTGGCCGTGAGACGTGCCGAGGCGACGCTCGGACGCGCCGTGCGAGGCGTTCGTGCGCTGTTCGCGCAGGCGGATGAATTGCGGGCCGAGATCGCCGATCGGGAGGTTGCCCTCGAGCGGGCCGAGCGGGACTACCAGCGTCGCACCGGGCTCCTGAGTGACGGGGCGGTGTCGACCGAGGAGCTACAGCATACGCAGGAGGACGTGACGCAAATACGCGCGACCCTCGAGGCGGCCCGCGAACAGTTGAATGGAACGAAGGCGCAGATCGACGGTACGACAGTCGCCACCAATCCGGCGGTGCTCGCAGCCGCCGCGGCCGTTCGCGATGCGTGGCTGGCACTGCGACGCACGCACATCACCTCGCCCGTGGCGGGTGTCGTCGCCCGCCGCTCAGTGCAGGTGGGACAGCAAGTGGCCGCCGGCACCCCGCTCATGGGTGTGGTGCCGCTCGATGCGCTGTGGGTGGACGCCAACTTCAAGGAAGTGCAACTGCGGGACATGCGTGTGGGCCAACCGGTGACCCTCCGCACCGACCTTTACGGAGGGGGAACCGTGTACCATGGCAAACTCGTCGGGCTCTCTGCCGGCACGGGCTCGGCTTTCGCGCTGCTGCCAGCGCAAAATGCCTCCGGGAACTGGATCAAGATCGTGCAGCGTCTGCCGGTGCGCGTGCAACTCGATCCGGGCGAGCTGCGTGCCCATCCGCTGCGCATCGGACTTTCGGTGACGGCGACCGTCGATATTCGCAATACCTCGGGTCCGCTGGTCTCACGGCAAGTGCGCCGCGTCCCCATTCCATCACAGGCGAGCCTCGCCGATGATCCGGCGGTCAATGCGCGCATTGCGCGCATCATCCGGGACAACTTGGGGAGCGCGGAAGGCCGAGATCGGCTCGCCGCCAATTGACAGTCCCGGGAAGCGCTGGCCGTGGAAGCCGCTGCCGCTGTTAGATCGGAACCTCCGCCGTTGGTGGGAATGGCCCGCGGCGCCACGCTGATCGCGCTGGCGCTCGCGACGTTCATGCAGGTGCTCGACACGACGATCGCGAATGTGTCGATACCCACCATCTCCGGGTACCTCGGCGTATCCTCCGACCAGGGCACCTGGATCATCACCTCCTTCGCCGTCGCAAACGGTGTGTCGGTGCCGCTCACGGGCTGGTTGATGCGTCGCTTCGGCATCGTGCGGACGTTCGCGGTGTCAATCCTGTTGTTTACCATTGCCTCGTTTCTGTGCGGGATCTCCCAAAGCATGACCGAGCTGATCGTGTTCCGGGTCATCCAGGGCGGGGTGTCCGGGCCCATGATTCCGGGCTCGCAGGCGCTGCTGTTGACACTGTTTCCAGAGAGCAGGAAGGGTACGGCACTCGCGATCTGGTCGGCGACGACACTGGTCGCGCCGATTTGCGGACCGATTCTCGGCGGATACATATCGGATAACTATCCGTGGGGCTGGATTTTTCTCATCAACGTTCCTGTGGGGCTGATGTGCTCGGTGGTGTGCTGGAATTTCCTGAAGTCCCGTGAGAGTGCGACGCAGCGGCTGAAGATGGACGGTGTCGGGCTGCTGCTGCTCATCGTCTGGGTCGGATCGCTGCAGATCATGCTCGACCAGGGCAAGGATCTAGATTGGTTCAATTCCACGACGATCGTCACACTGTGCATCGTCTGCATCGTGAGCCTCGCGGCGTGGATCATTTGGGAGCTCACGGAGCGGGCGCCCATTGTCGATCTGACCCTATTCAAGTCGCGCAGCTTCACGCTCGGAACGCTCGCGCTGTGCCTGGTTTACGGCGTATTCTTCGGCAACGTCGTACTCATGCCGCTGTGGTTGCAGAACAATCTGAACTACACGGCGACCTGGGCCGGCATCGTGACGGCGCCGAGCGGCATCACCGCGCTGCTGGTGGCACCGCTCGTGGGCAAGTACATCTCACGCTACGACGCGCGCTGGTTTGCCACAGGCTCGTTTGTGGTCTTTGCGGTGTCGTACTTCATGCGAGCCGCATACCCCCCCGATGCGAGCTTCTGGGTCTTTGCCCTGCCGGCACTGGTTCAGGGGGTGGCCATGGGGGCTTTCTTCGTCGCACTGCTCACCATTGCACTCGACCGACTACCGCCGGAGAGGATCCCGGCGGCATCGGGCCTGAATAATTTTCTACGCATCACCGCCAGCGGCTTTGCCACCTCGCTGGTCACCACCTACTGGGACCGACGCGAGCGGTTTCATCAATCGAGGTTGGTCGAATCACTCAGCGCCTTCGACCCGACGCTCCGTCAGGCCACGAGCACCCTCAAGAGCCTGGGATTCGAGGGGCATAGCGCGGCGGCCAACATACTCCATGAAGTCGTCAACCAGGGGTTTCTTCTGTCGAGCCTGGATCTCTTCTATTTCTCCGGTTGGGCGACGTTGATCCTCATCGGGACGTGTTGGCTGGTCCGCAGACCCGCCACGGCGGCGGTCGCCGGTGGGGAGTAGGTGGCAGGACGGGGCGCCGACCCGCGTTGCAGCTTGTCAAGGTGCCGCCTCCAGATACCGGGGAGCGTCCGAATCGACCGTCCGCGCGCAGCCACACGAGCAACGACGGCAGGATTATTCAATCGGTCGTCACGGGTGGACATTCAGTCTCCCTGCGAATCGATGGGCGGCGATCGAATGGAGGAGGCCGGGTGACGCAGTTCATCCTCGATGCCGAGCGCGAACGGTCGGTGCTCGCGGACTTCGATGCCGGGGAGCTCTTCGACGCGCTCTCGCTCGGCATCATCGTCCTCGACGCCCAGCTGTGTGCCGTGTATGCCAACGTGAGGGCGGAGGATGTGCTCGCCCTCGAGCTCAAGAAGGTGCGGGGACAGCCGCTTGCGATGTTCCTGCCGGAGCCGCAACGCTTTCTCGATGCCGTGGGTCGGGCGCTCGAAAGGAAAGAGAGCGTCTATTGCGATGTCCCACAATGCATGGGGCGGCCGCCCGATACGGCAGGTTCGGTCTTCTTGCGGGTCGCACCGCTGCGCGACCAGCTGACGGGCGTGCATCTGCTGGTCGAGGTGAGCGCACGCAAACGCATCGAGTCGCAGGGCGTGGGGCAACCGTGACGACGTCGTCGAACGGGGCGCAACCGGGCGTGATGCCAGAGCCGACGCTCGGAGCGGTGATCATGGCGGATGGCATCCATTTTAACGTTTTCTCGAGCGGGGAACGGGTTGAGCTACTTCTGTTTGACAGGGCGGATGACGCGCAGCCCGCTCGGGTGATGAGCCTCGAGCGGGGCCCGCACCCCTCGGGCCACTACTGGCATCGCTTCGTTCCGGGTCTGCGCGGCGGGCAGCTCTATGGTTATCGGGTCGATGGGCCGTTCGCGCCGGGCCGGGGGCTGCGTTTCGATCGCCACAAGCTGCTCCTGGATCCGTACGCTCGATGCATTGCGACGCCGCGCGGCCGCAGCCGCAGCGTGGACAGCGCGCGCGGAGACAACGTCGCGACTGCCTTTCGTAGCGTTGTGGTGGATTCGGGCGCATACGATTGGGCGGCCGATGCCCCGCCGCGCGTGCCCCAGGAGCGGTCGGTCATCTATGAGATGCACGTGGGCCATTTCACCCGGCATCCGCGTTCGGGCGTTGCTGCGCAGCTGCGCGGCACCTTCGCGGGCGTCGTGGAAAAGATTCCCTATCTGTGTGATCTCGGCGTCACGACCCTGGAGCTCATGCCCGTTTTCGCATTCGATGAGCAGGCGGCGCCGGCCGGATTGCGGAACGTCTGGGGATATGAGCCGCTCTCGTTCTTCGCCGTGCATGAGCGCTACGGCTCGGGGCTGGGGGCGGGCACGGTTCTCGATGAGTTCCGCGACATGACCAAGGCGCTGCACCGGGCGGGCATCGAGGTGATTCTCGATGTCGTGTACAACCATTCGGCCGAAGACGGTGTCGACGGACCGACGCTCGGTTTCAGGGGCCTCGCGAACGAGGCGTATTACATTCTTCTGCCGGATGGCAGCTACGCGAACTACAGTGGCTGTGGGAACACGTTGAACGTGAATTCGCCGGTCGTGATACGCCTGATTCTCGACAGCCTTCGCTACTGGGTGCACGAGATGCACGTGGATGGCTTTCGCTTCGATCTGGCGGGCGTGCTGCTGCGAGACCAGGACGGAAGGCCCAATGATGCCGCGCCCATCCTGCGGGCCATCGATACCGATCCCGTACTGCAGGACGTGAAACTGATCGCCGAGGCGTGGGATGCAGCGGGGCTCTACGGCCTCGGTCGCTTTGCCAGCCAGGGATGGACGGAGTGGAATGGGCGCTTCCGAGACGATGCACGACGGTTCCTGAAGAGCGACAACGGAACGGTGCAACAGATCGCCTCCCGGCTTGCTGGCAGCCCCGACATATACCCGGTGCAGCGATGCGTGCCCGCGGGCAGCATCAATTTCGTCACGAGCCACGATGGCTTCACGCTGAACGATCTCGTCTCCTATAACCAGAAGCACAATGAAGCCAATCGCGAGAACAACCGCGACGGCTCGAACGAAAATTACAGCTGGAACTGCGGCAACGAAGGACCGAGCGCGGATGCGCAAGTCAACGAGCTGCGCACGCGGCAGGTGAAGAACTTTGTGGCGCTCACGTTGCTCGCGTCCGGCACACCGATGCTGCTCATGGGAGATGAAGTGCGGCGCACGCAGCACGGCAACAACAACGGTTACTGTGCCGATGAGGATCACGCCTGGCTCGATTGGGGTGCGCTCGAGGGCAATGCGGAGGTGCTCCGCTTCGTGCGTGAGCTGATCGCCTTGCGCGCGGGTCGCAGATCCTCGGAGCGGCGCCTGTCGGGATCGGCCTCGGTGCCGCTCGTGCCGAGACAGATGGAGTGGCACGGCGTGCGTCTAGGGCAGCCGGACTGGAGCGAGCAATCGCATAGCCTGGCCGTACGAATTGCGTACGAACGAAGCGAGACCGAGCTCTACCTGATCCTCAACGCCTACTGGGAAGCGCTGACATTCGAGGTCCCGCCCCTCGAGGGGTGGGTCGCCTGGCGACGTTGTGTGGATACGTTCCGGCCGTCACCCGAGGACGCATGCTTCGGCATCGACGCACCCGCGGTCCTCTCCTCCTCGACCCTGGTTCAGCCACGTTCACTTGTCGTGCTCGTTGCGGCGGAGCGCTCGCGGTCGCTCGGCGAGTCGGCTGCCTAGCCCGTAGTCCGTTCATTCACCGGAGGATCGCGAGAGACAATCGGGCGGATACGAGGCCCGCTATCGTCGCATCCACCCCTACGGTAACTCACGGATCGCTCAAGATGTCCGCACAGATTACCCGCCCGCCGCCGACGGACTACAGCGCGGCTGTGGCAAAGGCCATTGCCTGGCTCGGCGACCGATACCTGCTTGCGCGGCCGATCAATGTCACGGCGGGACGGTGCGCCGTATTGCGCCGGCTCGCCGCGGCGACGAGCGATGCGATCGATCCTGATGAGTGCGCGGGCGTTGCGAGGTGAATCTCGTGCCGGATAGCTCTCCACGTGAGGTCTATCTCGTGCGCCACGGTGAGACCGCGTGGAGCCTCAGCGGGCAGCACACGGGATGGACGGATCTGCCTTTGACCCCGCGCGGTGAGGCGCAGGCACGCGGGCTCGAAGAACGGCTCGGCCGGTTAAGTTTCACTCATGTGTTATCGAGCCCCCTCCAACGGGCGCGCCGCACGGGCGAGCTGGCCGGCTTCGAGACGTCGGTCGTGCTCGACGGTGAGTTGGTGGAGTGGAACTACGGAGACTACGAGGGTCGCACGCTGGCGCAAATCCGCAGTGAGCGCCCGGATTGGCAGCTCTTCCGGGACGGATGCCCGGGCGGAGAATCCGTCACCGAGATCACGGAACGAGTCGATCGGGTCATCGCGCGGGTGCGTGCGCTCGAGGGGTGCGTGCTCATCTTCTCGAGCGGGCACGTGCTGCGTGTGCTCGCGGCGAGGTGGCTCGAGGCGCCCGCAGCGTTCGGTCGCGGCTTGGTGCTCGATCCGGCCTGCATCTGCAAACTCGGATACGACCACGAGGGCTCGGATCGTGTCATCCGCTTATGGAATGACTCGCGGCCCGAGGCGCGCTGAAGCCGTGCCTGTCATCCAAGATCTACGCCCAAAACATATTCTTCGCGAGGCGCCGACACACTCATGAAACCCACTGAAACCATCTACCGTCGCGGCCAGAGCCTCTGGCTCGACAACATCACGCGGGATCTCCTCACGAGCGGTACGCTCGCGCGTTACGTCCGAGAACTCGCGGTGAAAGGGCTCACCTCGAATCCCACGATCTTCGATCACGCCATCCGGAAGGGCACCGCTTACGATGCGGCGATCCGCGACCGGCTTGCGGCGGGCCGCTCCGGCGAGCAACTGTTCTTCGAGCTCGCCCTGCAGGATATCACGGCGGCGGCGGATCTATTCCGCGAGGTGCACGAGCAGAGCTCGGGTGTCGATGGGTGGGTATCGCTCGAGGTCTCCCCGCTCCTGGCGCGTGATGCGCGCGTGACGCTCGCGGAAGCGAAGGATCTGCACGCGCGGGCAAGCCGGCCGAATCTGTACATCAAGATTCCGGGGACGGCCGAGGGGCTACCGGCGATCGAGGAGGCGATTTTCGAGGGTGTGCCGATCAACGTCACGCTGCTCTTCTCGCCGGCGCAGTACCTGGCGGCGGCGGAGGCGTACCTGCGCGGTGTGGAACGCCGGATCGAGGCGGGTTTGAATCCGAACGTGAGTTCCGTCGCTTCGCTGTTCATCAGCCGCTGGGACGTGGCGGTTTCCGGCCGGGTCCCCGCCCGGCTCGCCAATGCGCTCGGTATTGCGGTCGGACGCAGCACCTATCACGCCTATTCGTCGCTCCTCGCCTCGAGCCGGTGGCGCCGGGCGTTCAACGCCGGCGCGCGCCCGCAGCGCCTGCTCTTCGCAAGCACCGGGACCAAGGACCCGAAGGCCTCCGACATCCTCTACGTCAAGGGACTGCACGCTCCGCTCACCGTCAACACCGTGCCCGAGAACACGCTCAAGGCGTTCGCGGATCACGGCGAGCTCGAAGCCGACTGGAGCGCAGAGCGCGCGGCGAGCGAGGCGGCGCTCGATGCGTTCCGCGCGGCGGGCATCGACCTCGACGCGCTTGCGAGAAAGCTTCAGGATGAGGGCGCCGCATCCTTCGTTGCCTCGTGGAATGATCTGCTGGGCGTCATCGCCGAGAAGAGCGGCTCACTCAAGCGGCAGCCTGGCGCGGTCGCATCGTAAGCCACCCGGTGCAGGAGATCCTCATGAAGAACCCAATTCCATCGCTCCCGGACCGACCCGCGTGGGGCGCGCTGCGCGCCCACTACAAAGCCCTTGCGTCACGGCAGCTGCGGGAGCTGTTTGCCGAGGATCCCCAGCGCGGTGAGCGTCTTACGCTCGAGGCCGCCGGCATCTACCTCGACTACTCGAAGAACCGCATCACCGAGGAGACGCTGGGCCTGCTGGTGCAGCTCGCCGAGCAGTCCGGACTGCGCGCTCGGATCGACGCGATGTTTCGCGGCGAGCCCATCAATCTGTCGGAGCACCGCTCGGTGCTGCACGTGGCGTTGCGCGCACCGCGGGGCGCATCGATCGTGGTGGGCGGCACGAACGTCGTTCCGCAGGTGCACGGGGTGCTCGACAGGATGCGCGATTTCAGTCAACGGGTGCGCTCGGGACAGTGGACCGGCCACAGCGGAAAGCCCATCCGCAACATCATCAATATCGGCATCGGTGGGTCGGATCTGGGACCCGTGATGGCGTACGAGGCCCTGCGACACTACAGCCTGCGCAGTCTCTCGTTCCGTTTTGTATCGAATGTGGATGGGACGGACTTGGCCGAGGCCGTGCGCGACCTCGATCCGGCCGAGACCCTGTTCATCGTCTCGTCGAAAACCTTCACGACGCTCGAGACCATGACGAATGCCGCGAGCGCCCGCGCCTGGTCGGTGGCCGGCTTCGGGGGCGACGAGCGGTCGGTGGCGCGGCACTTCGTCGCCGTTTCCACCAACGCCGCCGAGGTGTCGAGGTTCGGCATCGACACGGCGAACATGTTCGAATTCTGGGACTGGGTCGGCGGGCGCTACTCGATGGAGTCGGCGATCGGGCTGTCGACGATGCTCGCGGTGGGACCGGAGCACTTCGCTGCCATGCTCGAGGGCTTTCACGAGATGGACGAGCATTTCCGCACGGCGCCGTTCCGCGGCAATTTACCCGTGCTGATGGGAATGCTCGGGGTCTGGTACACGAACTTCTTTGGTGCACAGACGGTGGCGGTGCTGCCCTATGAACAGTACCTCAAGCGCTTTCCGGCCTACCTGCAGCAGCTGGTGATGGAGAGCAACGGCAAGCACGTCACGCTCGAGGGCGGCCGCGTCAATTACGATACCGGCGCGATCTATTGGGGGGAGCCGGGTACCAACGGGCAGCACTCGTTCTACCAGCTGATCCACCAGGGTACGCGACTCATCCCCTGCGATCTCATCGCCTTCATCCGGCCCCTCAATCCGCTCAAGCGCCACCACCAAATGCTGCTGGCGAACGTCGTGGCGCAGGGTAAGGCGCTCGCCTTCGGCAAGACCTCCGCCGAAGTGAAGGCAGAAGGGTCCCCGGACTGGCTGGTGCCCCATCGCACATTCGAGGGTAATCGCCCCTCCAACACGCTGCTACTGGAGGAGCTGACCCCGGCGGCGTTGGGTCGCCTCGTCGCCCTCTATGAGCACAGCGTGTTCACTCAAGGAGTGATCTGGCAGATCGACTCCTTCGACCAGTGGGGCGTCGAGCTCGGCAAGGTCCTCGCCAAGGCCATTCTGCCCGCGCTCGATAGCGACTCGGTCGCAACGCTCACGCACGACAGCTCGACCAATGCGCTGATCCGTCGGATCGTCGCGCGGGGACCGCAGGGTTCGGCGTCCGCCCGCCGCTGACCGCTGTACTGGCGCTCGTCGCGCTCAGTGCGCCGCCGTCTGACGTTCGGACACCGCCGACAGCGCCGCGTTGACGAGGACATTGCGAAGCGTGCTCCTCTCCGTGGTGTGCGGTTGCAGCAGCTTGGCGATGAGCCCACTCCAGCCCGTCTGGTGAGAGGCCCCCACGCCACGCCCCGTGTCGCCGTGAAAGTACTCGTGGAACAGAACGTAGTCGCGGAAGTGCGGGTCAGCGGCGAGTTTGGGGTGATATTTCAGTACCGGCCGCTCTCCATCGTCCCCCTTCAGGAAAAGGCGCGACAGACGCCGCCCCAGTTCCTCGGCGACTTCGTACAGGGTGAGGAATTGTCCGGACCCCGTCGGGCACTCGACCTTGAAGTCGTTGCCGTAGTAGTAGTGAAAGCGTTGCAGGGCCTCGATGATGAGAAAGTTGATCGGTATCCAGATGGGACCGCGCCAGTTCGAGTTGCCGCCGAACAAGCCGCTGCGAGACTCCCCCGGCCAGTAACTGACTTCATGCGTCGTGCCACCGGCTTCGAAACGGAACGGCTTCTGCTCGTGACTCTTCGACAACGCGCGCACGCCGTATTCCGATAGGAAGCTCTTTTCGTCGAGCATCCGGCGAAGCAGCGCCTTCATCCGATGACCGCGCAGCAGTGACAGTAAGAGACGGTCGCCTTGACCGCCGATATGCCAATTGGAGATCAAGCCGGCGAGCTGCGGACGGTATTTGAGGAACCACTGCATTCGCGCCGAAAACTCGGGCAGCAGCTGCAGCACCTCGGGCTCCAAGACCTGATTGGCAAACAGTGGAATCAGCCCGACGATCGAGTAGACCGTCAATTCGACCTGGCGGTCATCCGGAAGGACGAGCTGATCATAGTAGAACTCGTCGGCCTCGTCCCACAGTCCTAGGCGATCCGCTCCGACGCCGTTAATCGCGCCAGCGATGGAGAGGAAGTGGTCGAAGAACTTCGCCGCGATTTCCTCGTACGCAGGATCGTGAAGCGCCAGTTCGAGGGCCGCGCGCAACAGGTGTACGCAGTACATCGCCATCCAACTGGTGCCGTCCGCCTGGTTGACGAAACCGCCGGTGGGCAGCGGACTGCTGCGATCGAATACGCCGATGTTGTCGAGACCGAGGAAGCCGCCCTGAAAAATATTGCGCCCTTGCTCGTCTTTGCGATTCACCCACCAGGTGAAATTGAGCATGAGCTTGTTGAACGCGCGCTTCAAGAATTCGAGGTCGCCGGGGTACGCCGGGTCGAATTCTTGGCGCTGCTTGCGGTCGATCTGGAACACACGCCATGCCGCCCACGCGCTCACCGGAGGATCCACGTCCCCGAATGACCATTCGTACGCGGGAAACTGGCCATTGGGGTGCATGTAGGTCTCGCGCGACAACAGTAGGAGTTGCGACTTGGCGAACTCGCTGTCGATGACCGCAAAGGCAATGCAATGAAAGTCGAGATCCCATGCGGCGAACCAGGGGAATTCCCACTTGTCGGGCATCGAGATCACGTCGGCGCCGTAGAGGTGTCCCCAGTCGCGATTGCGTCCGTGCCTGCGCTCGGGCGGAGGGGGCGGCTGCTGCGGGTCGCCCGCGATCCAATCCTCGACGGCGTAGTGGTAGAACATCTTGTTCCAGATCATTCCGGCGAACGCCTGCCGCTGCACGAGCTTTGCGTCGGGATCGACGATCTGCTGTTGCAGCTCGGCGTAAAACTCGTCGGCCTCGCGGCGCCGGGCGGAAAAAATCGCGTCGAAGTCCGCGAAGGGGCGAATCGTGGACGTCGTCTGGCGATCCGGGGATACTCGCAACCGCACCTGCGCCGCGGCGTCGGATTCAACGTGCATTTGATAAAGCGCGCCGACCTTCGTCCCGTTCCGATCGGGATTCACGGCGTCGTGCTTGCCGTGCACCAGGTATTCGTGAAAGGCGTCCTTGAAATAGCCGCATGCCTCATTCACACCGAACAGCCGGCGAGGATTGCTATTGTTATCGCAGAACAGCAGGGTCGGTGCGGAATCGAAATCGACCCGGAAGTTTCCGAGGTCCGGGTGCCGCACCTCGACGGTGCCCGCTCGGCCGATCAGGGTCGGTTTCGCCACGCCCGGCTTCCACGACCAGATATTGCGGCAGCACAGTTGTGGCAACAAGGTCAGCGGGGCGGCATCCGGCCCGCGATTGTGCGCGGTGATCTGCATGAGAATCTCGTCGGGCGCAGCTTTTGCGTACTCGACAAACACGTCGAAGTAACGATCGTCATCGAGCAAGCCGGTATCCAGGAGCTCGAACTCGGGATGCTCGTGGCCACGTCTGCGATTTTCCTCGACGAGCTGCGAGTAGGGGAAGGGGGCGTGCGGATACTTGTAGAGCATCTTCAGGTACGAGTGACTCGGGGTGGCGTCGAGGTAGTAGTACAACTCCTTCACGTCTTCGCCGTGGTTGCCCTCCGAGTTGGTCAGTCCGAACAGCCTCTCCTTGAGGATCGCGTCCCGACCATTCCACAACGCGAGCGAGAGGCACAGATACTGCTGGTCGTCGCTGAATCCGGCGATGCCGTCCTCACCCCAACGATAGGCGCGACTGCGCGCGTGGTCGTGGGGCAGATAATCCCAGGCGCCACCCCGGGCGCTGTAATCCTCACGGACAGTCCCCCATTGACGCTCGGAGAGATACGGGCCCCAGCGGCGCCAATTCTCCGTGCCCGCTTTGTCGTTGGCGAGCCGCTGTCTTTCGGCCGAGATCCTCATGGGTGCTTCCGGCGCCGCTATGGGGCACACGCGAGCGTGCTGGTTCTGTCGCGCGATTTCTTGTGTGTCTGTGCCATGGCGACCGCGGTTGGCGGAGCATCGCCATCCAAGGGCCGGTGGTCCCATTCAAGCCCGCGGTCGCGCGACAGGATCACTGTACCGGCATGGAGATGGGGCGGCAACAACACCGATAGGGCGAGAATCGAATGACGACGCTACTCGAGGTATTGCAGCAGGCGGACGCCCGGCGGATCGCGGTCGGCCATTTCAACGTGTCGGATCTGGTCACGCTGTACGGCGTCGTCGAGGCCGCCCGGCAGCAGAGGCTTCCGGTCGTGGTGGGGGTGTCGGAGGCCGAACGGCGCTTCTTTCGCTTGCGGGAACTGGTGGCGATCGTCAAGAGCCTGCGCGAGGAGGGAGGTCCGCCGATCTTCCTCAACGCGGACCACACCCACTCGTTGTCCGGCGCGCTCGAGGCGGCACAGGCGGGATTCGACTGGGTGGTGTGCGACTTTTCGGCACTCCCATTCGATGAGAACGTGCGGCAGACGAAGCAGGCGGTCCTCGCGCTCAAGGCGCTGCGACCCGAAATCCTGGTCGAGGGAGAGGTCGGCGACATCGGCAGCGGCTCGCAGATTCACGACAGCGCGCCGCACCGTCCACTCACGACACCCGAGGAGGCGATGCAGTTCGTGCAAGAGACCGCGATCGATACCCTGGCCCCGGCCGTCGGCAACATGCATGGTGTCCTGAAGAGCATGCTGAGCGGCGACGCCAGGAAGCATTTGAATGTCGAGCGGATCCGGTCCATCAAGGGGCGCGTCCGGATTTTCATGACGCTGCACGGCGGCTCGGATACCGCCGATGCCGATCTTCGGGGAGCGATCGCGGCGGGCATGACGGTTGTGCACATCAATACCGAGGTGCGGCTCGCGTGGCGGGGCGGCATCGAGGAGAGCTTTGCGCGGCAGAAGGACGAGATCGCACCGTACACGCTGCTTGCGCCGGCAGTGGAGGCCGTGAAGCGGGTTGTGGGAGCACGATTGGCGCTGTTCAGCACCGATCCGGCTCGCTGATGCCGGCCATGGACCGCCTAAGGGATGGTGATGCCCGCACAGGCGACATGAAGCGGCGCGGTGGCCCTCAGATTTGCCGCGCTCCCGCGTCGCTGCCGATCAGAAGCACGTCCGCGGGCCGCTGTGCGAAGAGCCCGACCGTCACGACGCCAGGGATCTGATTCAACGTCGACTCGAGCGCAACGGGGTCTTTGATGAGCAGGTCGTGCACATCGAGGATCTGATTGCCGTTGTCGGTGGTATAGCCGGCGCGCAGAACGGGCCGGCCGCCGAGGGCGGTGAGCCGGCCGGCGACCAGCGAGCGCGCCATGGGAATGACTTCGACCGGCAAGGGGAAGGCGCCCAGGGTGGGAAGCAGTTTCGTGGCATCGACGATGCAGACGAAAACTCGGGAGGACGCGGCGATGATCTTCTCGCGGGTCAGGGCGCCGCCGCCGCCTTTGATGAGCTGGCGGTCCGTGTTGGTCTCGTCGGCGCCATCGATATAGACCGGCAGCTGCCCTACGTCATTGAGGTCCACCACCGGGATGCCGGCGGCCTCCAGGCGTCGAGTGGACTGGATGGAGCTGGAGACAACCGCCTTGAGGTGGCCCCGGTCGGCAGCGATGAAGTCGATGAAGTGGTGGACGGTGCTGCCGGTGCCGATCCCCACCACCTCGTGGCGCTCCAGCCATGGAAGGGCCGCCTGTGCAGCGCGACGCTTGCTTTCCATGGTATTCAGCGGCGCTCCGCCGTGAGGGGCGGATGCGGCTGCGGCTCGATTGCCGCGCCGTGCGCCAGCTTGATGAAGGGTGAGGGGTAGAGGCCGAGGGCGAGCATCAGCAGCAGCAGCGCGATCAGCATGGCTCCGCCTGCGTCCTGAGACCAGTGGAGCGCGGGAGAGACGCCGACGCCCGTCGAGGGGGCGGCGGGAGCGGGAGGCGCCGCGGCGGCGGAGGGCGCCACCGGCGCCGGGCGCAGGTAGAGCTGGATCATGGCGCGCAGGTAGAAGTAGAGACCGACGGCGCTGCCCGCCACGATCGCGCCGAGCAGAAGCCACTGGCGCTCGTCGACGCCCGCGCCCAACACGTAGAACTTGCCGAGAAAGCCGGCGGTCAAGGGAACTCCCGCGAGGGACAGCAGCGACAGGGTGAGGATCGCCGCGAGCCCCGGGCGCTGCCAAAACAGGCCTCGATAGTCGGACAACGCTTGGGCCTCATGATCCAATGGATTCGAGATCAGGGTGATGGCGCCGAACGCGGCCAGCGTGGTGATCGAATAGGTGAGGAGATAGACACCCACCGCTTCGGTGGCGAACGGCCCGGAGGCGATCAATGCGACCAGCATGTAGCCGAAGTGCGCGATCGCGGAGTAGGCGAGCAGGCGCTTCAAGTTCTGCTGCTGAAGGGCGAGGACGTTGCCCACCACGATGGAGAGAATCGCGAGCATCGAGAGTGCGTCCACGAGCGTAGGGTACCGGGTGGCATGCGTCTCGACGACGTAGCGCAGGAGGAGCGCAAACACGGCGATCTTGGAGGCGGTCGCCAGGAACGAGGCCACGGGTGCGGGCGCCCCTTGGTAAACGTCCGGCGTCCAGAGATGAAACGGAGCGAGCGAGAGCTTGAAGCCCAGACCGGCGAGGAGCAGCGCGGCCCCCAGCATCACGATCCGCCCGCCGCCTGTGACCGCTGCGAGTTGCGCGCCGATGGCGCCGAACACCATCGTCCCGGTTTGGGAGTAGACGAGCGCCATCCCGAACAGAATGAAGGCCGAGGCAACGGCCGAGAGCACCAGGTACTTCATGCCCGCCTCGAGCGAGCGGCGCTCCTTCACGAGATAGGCCGCCATGCCGTACATCGGCATGGAGAGGAGCTCGAGGCCGACGAAGAAGGAGGTGAAGTGGCGGCTCGCGACCATGACCATTCCACCGAGGGTCGACAGGAGCAGCAGCAGATACATCTCTTCGCGCTGACCCTGGTAGCGCCCAAGGTAAGTGTGCAAGAGGGCGGTCACGGCCAGTGCGGCGATGAGGATCATCGCCATGTAGAAGCAGGCGAAGGGGTCGATGATCAACAAGGCCGTGATGGCGCGCGGCGCCGCGGCGGTGAGCCACACCGCGGCGGTCGAGGCCAGCGCGAGCGCGAGGCCCGCCATCGAGAGCGATGCAACGAATGCGTGGTGCCGTCTGATGGCAATGGCCAGCATCACGACGACGCAGGTGCCGGAGACGATGAGGAGTGGTGACAGCGCGAGCAGTGGTGGGTGAGTCATGGGACCACTCGTGCGATGGGGGTTGTGCTCGCCGCGGTGGCGGCGGGCGCATAGAGGGTCTGCAGGGCCTCCGTCGGCGCGCGCGACACCTCGAACAACGGTCGCGGGTAGAGTCCGAGCCAGATCATGACGGCCATCAAGGTGCTCAAAATGGCGAATTCGCGGCGGTCCAGGTCGGGAAGAGCTGCGTCGACGCCGGGTTTGCCGTAGAACGCACGCTGCATGAGAATCAAGGAATAAACCGCGGAGAGCACCAGGCCGACCGTGGCCAGCATGGCCATCCCCGGATGCGTCTTGAAGGTACCGAGCAGAATCAGGAATTCGCCGAGGAAATTACCGAGCCCCGGCAGACCGAGCGACGCCAGAATAAAGAACAGCCCAAACTGCGGGAGGTTGGAGAAACGCGCCCACAACCCGCCCATCTGGCGCAGATCGCGGGTCTCGAGCCGTTCGGCGATCTCGCCAACGAGAATGAAAAGCCCCGCGGCGCTGATCCCATGAGCCAGGATCTGCATGATCACGCCCTGGAGCGCCTCCTCGGTGCCCGCAAAGACGCCGAGCACGATGAAGCCCATGTGGCTGACCGAGGTATAGGCCACCAGGCGTTTGGCGTCGTTCTGCCCGAAGGCGCAAACCGCGCCATACACGATACCCAGCACTCCGAGCCACATTGCGAAGGGGGCGAGCTGCGTGGAACCGGAAGGGAACAGCGGCAAGACAAAACGCAAGAGGCCATAGGCGGCCGTCTTCAGGAGCACCCCGGCGAGGATCACCGAGCCCGCGGTTGGCGCTTGTGAGTGGGCGTCGGGCAGCCAGGAATGGAACGGCACGACCGGCAGCTTCACCGCAAAGGCAAAGAAGAACCCGAGCATGATCCAGAATCCGGTGCGCGCGCCCATCGGCGTTGCGAGCAGGTCGGAGTAGCCGAACGTGAGCACTCCGCTCGCGTGGTAATGCACGAACACGAGCGCCAGAATCGCCACCAGCATGACCAGGCCGGCAGACTGGGTGAAGATGAAGAACTTGAGCGCCGCATAAAGACGGGGCCGTCCGCCGGGAATGTCGTGACCCCAGAGCGCGATCAGGAAGAACATCGGTACCAGCATCACCTCCCAGAACAAGAAGAAGAGGAACAGGTCCGTCGCGAGAAAGACGCCGATGACGCCCCCCAAGGTCCACAGCAGGTTCATATAGAAGAAGCCGGTCTCGGTCTGGATCTCCCGCCAGGAGCAGGCCACCGACAGCACGCCGAGGAGTGCCGTGAGCGTCACGAGGAGCAGCGACAGTCCGTCGAGTCCCAGGCTGAAGCGGATCCCGAGGCGCGCAATCCAAGGCACGGAGAGCTGCTGCACCCAGTGGCCGGATGGATGGCCTGCCGAGGAAAGGAGGGTCTGAGAGTAATCGCCGGTGAGCCAGAGACCGACCGCCAGCGCCAGCATCACCACCATGGTACCGAGCGCGACGTAGCGCGCGTACTCCGTGCCGAAACGCTCCAGCTGCCAGCACAGCAAGCCGCCGATGAAGGGCAGGAGCAGGAGGCAGAGCAGAGTCATGGCTGCGCCCTCATACCAGGACCATCACGACGACCAGCACCGCCCCCGCCGCCATGCCCGCAGCGTACCAGCGAATCCGTCCAGTCTCGGTGCGGACCAGGGCGCCATTGAACCTGCGCAACGTGGCTGGAATCGTGAGGATCGCAAGGTCGATGCCATCGCGGAGGTTGACCCTCGCAAACCACACGAAAGGCCGCACCAAGAGCCGGTCGTACAGCCAATCGAACCCCCAGTCCTGCACCCACCACCGGGCGAGGAGCCTCCCGGCCGGCGTCCGGGCAACCCAGGCGACGAGACGCCGTTGTCCGAGGAAAAGGCCGCAGGCCACGGCGATGCCGGCGAGAGCGACGGCGCTGGACAGGATTCCCACCCCGAGCCTTGTTGCGTTGGCGGTGTGCTCGGTCGCCGGCAGCACGCCTGCAAGCGGCGGATGGATCATGCCGCCGATGAAGGTCGAGAACACGAGGAGCACCGCGAGCGGCAGCCAATAAGGGACACCCTGGCCGCGGTGGGCATGCATCCTCGCCTCGCCGTGGAACACGGTGAAGATCAGGCGGAACGTATAGAGCGGGGTGAGAAAGGCGCCGACGAGCCCGGCGAGGAACAATCCAGCGTGCCCGCCGGCGTAGGCTTCCCAGAGAATCTCATCTTTGCTGTAGTAGCCGGCGGTGACCAATGGAAACGCCGAGAGCGCCAGGCCGCCTACGAGGAAGCAGGCGTACTCGAGCGGCAGTTGCTTGCGCAGGCCCCCCATCTTGAAAATGTCCTGCTCGTGGTGGCAGGCGAGGATCACCGCGCCGGAGGTCAAGAACAAGAGGGCCTTGAAAAAGGCGTGCGTCATCAGATGAAAGATCGAAGCACTCCACGCGGCGGAGCCCAGCGCGAGGAACATGTACCCGATCTGGCTCATGGTCGAGTAGGCGAGGATGCGCTTGATATCGCTCTGCACCAGCGCGGCGCAGCTCGCGAGAAGGAGCGTCGTCGCCCCGATGACCCCGACCGCCTCGAGCGAGTACGGGGCCAGCTCGAATAGTCCGTGCGTGCGCGCAATCAGATACACGCCCGCGGTGACCATGGTCGCCGCGTGGATCAGGGCGGATACGGGCGTGGGGCCCGCCATGGCATCGGGAAGCCAGGTCTGCAAGGGGAGCTGTGCCGACTTGCCGACCGCGCCGCCGAGCAGCAGCAAGGTGATCGCCGTGATCGTCGGGCCCCCGGGCGCAAAGTGCTGCTGCGCCAGAAGGACCGCGTGCTGAATGTCGAGCGTGCCGAGGTCGCGATACAACCAGAACAGGCCGATCGCCATCAACGCATCGCCCACCCGCGTGACCGTGAAGGCCTTGCGCGCCGCCGTACCATTGGCCGGATCCTGGTACCAGAAGCCGATCAGGAGGTAGCTGCACAAGCCGACCCCTTCCCAGCCGAAAAAAAGGAACAGCAGGTTGTCGCCGAGCACGAGGAACAACATGCTCGCGACAAATAAGTTCATGTACGAGAAGAAACGCGCGCAATCACCATACTCGCGCATGTACCACGCAGAAAATAGGTGAATGAGGAAGCCGACTCCCGTGATCACCCCGAGCATCGTGAGCGACAGGCCATCGAGGCGCAGCGCAAAGCGCGGCGCGAAGCCGCCCACGTCGAGCCACTGCCAGAGCGGCTGGGTGAACGCGCCGCCCGCCGGCGGATGGACCAGGAATTCGATGCCCACCCCGAGCGTCGTCAGCGCCGAGACGCCGAGGGCGGCGATACCGATCGCCGCGGCGGCGTTTTCCGAGAGGCGCTTACGGCCGAAGGTGAGGACGACGAAGCCCACGAACGGGGCGAGGAAGATGAGAAAGAGCAGATCGAACATGGCGCGTCAGCCTCTCATCTCACTGGCAGCGTCGGTATCGAGGGTGCGGAAGCGCCGCTGCAGCTGTAGCAGCATGGCGAGGCCCACGCTGGTCTCGGCGGCGGCGAGGGTCAGCACCATGAGGAACATCACCTGGCCGTCCGGCTGCGCCCAGCGGCTACCTGCGGCCACGAAGGCGAGCGCCGCCGCGTTGATCATGATCTCGATCGACATGAGCACGAACAGCAGATTGCGCCGGACCAGAACCCCGAGCAGGCCCAAGGAGAACAGAATGCCCGCGAGCATCAACGCGAATTGCAGGGGTGCGGCGCTCATTCGTGGCGACCCAGATGGAGCGCCGTGACCAGCCCGGCGAGCAGCAACATCGAGGCGAGCTCCACCGCCAGGAGGTACGGCCCGTAGAGCGCCACGCCGACCTGCCTCGCCGCGATCGTCTGAGCAACGACGGTGATATCTTCGCCGCGCGGGATGAGGCTCCGCGCCAGCTCGACCAGCAGCGCCAGAGACAACAGCCCCGGCCCGATCCAGGTGCGAGGGAGGAGCCAGCGGCGCTCCTGATCAACCGTGGCCTTGCCCAAATTGAGGAGCATCACCACGAACACGAACAGCACCATGATGGCCCCGGCGTAGATGATCACCTCGAGGATGCCGGCGAAGGGCGCGCCCAGGCTGAAGAACACCATCGCCACCGCGAGCAGCGAGACGATCAGATACAGAAGCGCGTGCAGCGGATTGTAGTTCGTGATCGCAAGCAAGGTCGCGATCACCGCCACGGTCGCTTCGAGATAGAGTGCGGGTTGCATGTTTGTTTGCGTGTCTCAGGGCATCAAGTCTTTCACGTCGACCGGTCGCGCCTCGTGGGCGGCCGCACCTTTGGGCTTGCCGGCGATGGCAAGGCCCGCGATGCGGTAGAAGTTGTATTCAGGCACCTTGCCGGTGCCGCTGATCAGCAGGTGCTCCTTCTCGTACACGAGGTTCTGCCGGTCATATTCGCCGAGCTCGAAATCCGGCGTCAGCTGGATCGCACTCGTCGGGCAGGCTTCCTCGCACAGACCGCAGAAGATGCAGCGCGAGAAGTTGATGCGGAAGAATTCGGGATACCAGCGACCGTCCGGCGTCGCGCCTTTCTGCAGCGAGATGCACGCGACCGGGCAGACCGCGGCGCAGAGGTTGCAGGCCACGCAGCGTTCCTCGCCATCCGGATCGCGTGTGAGCACGATGCGCCCGCGATAGCGCGGGGGCAGATAGGGCTTCACCTCCGGATAGAGAATCGTGTCACGCTTGCGCGTGGCGTGCGCGAAGATCATCGCAAGCGTACGCAAGTTGGAGAGGAGGCCTTTGAGAATGCTGAGCATGGCTAGGCTGCGGCCGCACCCATGAGGACGAAGGCCGCGGTCGTCAGGAGATTCGCGAGCGACAGCGGCAGGCAGAACTTCCAACCCAGCGCCATGATCTGGTCGTAACGCGGGCGGGGAAGTGCGCCGCGCAGCAGGACGAACATCATGATGAAGAACAGGGTCTTGAGCGCGAACCAGATGAAGCCCATCCAGGGCAGCCGGTCGGCGAGCGGGCCGTGCCAGCCGCCCAAGAAGAGCGTCGTGAGGAGCGCGGAGATCACGACGATGCCCGCGTACTCGGCGACGAAGAACATGCCGAACTTCATGCCCGAGTACTCGGTGTGATAGCCGGCGACGAGCTCCTGCTCGGTCTCCGGCAGGTCGAAGGGAAACCGATGGATGCTCGCGACGGCGGCCAGCGAGAAGGCAAAGAAGCCGCAAGCCTGCGGGACGATGAACCAGAGGTGCTGTTGCGCCTCGACGATCCGATCGAGCCGGAACGAGCCCGCCTGGATCACGACGCCCATCAAGGCGATACCCATGAACACTTCGTAGGACAGCATCTGCGCCGCCGAGCGCAGACCCCCGAGGAGCGCATATTTGCTGTTGCTCGACCAGCCCCCCAGCAGCGCGCCGTACACCCCGAGCCCCGCGAGCGCCAAGAACAGGAGCACCCCCACATTCAGGTCGGGCGCCACGCCCCAACCGGGTGCCACCGGAATCACGACGAAGACCAGCAATGTCGTGCTCATGGCGAGCAGGGGCGCGAGCAAGAATACCGGCCGATCCGCAAAGGCAGGCACCCAATCCTCCTTGAAGAAGATCTTGATCATATCCGCCATCACCTGCAGAAGGCCGAAGGGCCCGACGCGGTTGGGGCCGTAGCGGTCCTGCCACAGCGCGAGCAAGCGTCGTTCGCCCCAGATCAACAGAGCCGCCACCGACACCAACCCGACCAGCAGCACCAGTGCCCTCGCTCCAGCGCTGAGCGCGGCAGTCAACGGGAGTGTCGACCCGCTCACGTGCCAGATCCTCTGACGAGCTTGACGGCGGCGCCGGGGCAGAACCACGGTGATCCCGGCACGCCGACTGCGAGGGCGACGGTGCCGCGCGGCAAATCGGATCGGCGCCGCAAGGGCAACCACACGGTCTCACCGGGCAAGGACACCTCGAGGGTCGAATTCTCGTCGGCCGTGAGGACGTCCGCATCGGCGGGATGGAGCGCGACGTAAGCGGCCGGGATGAGACTCGCAAGCGGCGCAGCGCGTGCGGAGAGCTCCTCGCTTCCGAAGATATGCACGAGCGGCAGCGCCTGCCACTCGCCGGGGCGCGCGGTGAACGGGCCGGGTATGCCGTCGTCGTAGCGCGCCGCCGCGCTGCCGCCGGCCGACTCGATCAGCCGGATGCCCGGATCGCCGCCCTGCAGCTGACCGCCGACCTCATCCTGGAACTTGTTCCAGGATTGTGGGGAGTTCCAGCCGGGTGCCCAGGCATACGGAATCAGGGCACTCGGTCGAGTCCCCGCCTGCGTGCCGTTGTGCCCCTCCATCGAGAAGGCGAGCGCGGTATCGCCGTCCTGGGGCTGACGAGGCTCATGGACCGACAGATTGGCGCGCATCGCGGTGCGCCCGCTGTAGCGGTGCGGCTCGCGCGCCACTTTCAATCCGCGCATGCGAAATTGCGCATTGGGCGCCGCGTGCACAAGCTCGTGCAATGCGGGCACCGCCCGTGCCACGGCCGCGGTGAGCTGATCGAAATGCCGCCACTCGGGGAGCGGCGCGTCCGCCACCCGCAAATCGCCGAGCCATTCCCAGGATTGACGAATGAGGCTGTGAGGATCGTAGTAGCCCGGCTCAAATACCCTGAAGTAGCGTTGCGCGCGGCCCTCGTGGCTCACCACCGTACCGTCGCTCTCGGCGAAAGACCCCGCGGGCAGCACGACCTCGGCTCTGGCTGCGGTGGCATGGCTCTGATGATCGAGCACGATGAGCTTGACGTTGGCGAGGAGGGCATCGACGCGCGCGCGATCCGCACGGCGATACAGATCGTTCTCGAGCACCACCACGGTATCGGCCTCGCCGCGCTCGACGGTTGCGAAGGCGGCGTCGAGATCGCAGCGGCCCTCGCCTGCATTGAGAAGGGCCAGCCCTAAGCTGTTCACCTCCGGCACGACGAGGCAGAGCTCTCCTCGCTGGCCGCGCGCGTGCAAGGCGAGAGACACGTTCGCAGCCGCTCGCAGGACCGCGGCGCGCCCTGCACCCGTACCCGAGACGATCAACGGCCTCTTGGCCGCCGACAACGCGCCGGCGATCCTCTCAGCCAGCTGCGCGGTCCTGGGATCGAGCCGTGCCACGGGCGGCGCGGCCGCATCGAGCGCATGCGCAACGGCGAAGCCGAGGCGCGCGATATCATCGGGCGCCGCGCGCAACGTATCGGCGGCGATATCATCCAGGCGCGTGGCGAGCAGGCTTGCGATGAACACGGGATGTTTCTCGTGCTGGCCCACGTTGGCGCGGGCCTCGGCGTGCCAATCGGGAACGTGCCTCTCGGCGGCGAGCGCCGCCGTCTTGCCCTGCGCGCTTTGACGCACGGCCAACGCGACACGAGGCGCCGTGTTGGTCACATCCTCCCCGAGCACCAGCACCGCATCGGCGCCTTCGATGCCGCGCAACGTCGCGGCGGGCAGCGGGCTCGCCCGCAGAATCTCGAGCACGCCACGCACGAGCGCACCCTCGCCGCTCGCGTGCCCGTCGTGGAAATGCGCAGGTCCGACCAGCGCACGCAGCGCGAAGTTGGATTCGAGAGAGGCGCGCGGCGAGCCGATTCCGATCACCCCTCGAGCGGTCTTGAGCAACTCGGTGGCCCGTGCGAGCGCATCGCCCGCTGCCACCGCAATCAGGCTTCCAGCGCGGCGCACCAGCGGTTGCCGCGGCCGGTCCTTGCGATTTACGTAGCCGTAACCGAAGCGGCCCCGGTCGCACAGGAAATAGTGGTTGACGGAGCCGTTATAGCGGTTCTCGATGCGCCGCAGCTCCCCGTAGCGCTCCCCCGGGGAGATGTTGCAGCCCACCGAGCAGCCCTGGCAGATGCTCGGCGAGAATTGCATGTCCCACTTGCGGTTGTAGCGCTCGCCGTGCGTCTTGTCCGTGAACACGCCGGTCGGGCAGACCTCGACCAGGTTTCCCGAGAACTCGTTCTCGAGCACGCCATCGGTGCTGCGTCCGAAATACACATTGTGGGCGACGCCGTAGACGTCCAGGTCCGAGCCGCCGGCGTAGTCCTTGTAGTAGCGCACACAGCGGTAGCACGCGATGCAGCGGTTCATCTCGTGATTGATGAGGGGGCCGAGGTACTGATTCTTGTGCGTGCGCTTGGTGAAGCGGTAGCGGCGCGATGCATGGCCTGTCATCACCGTCATGTCCTGGAGGTGACAGTGGCCGCCTTCCTCGCACACCGGGCAGTCGTGCGGGTGGTTGGTCATCAGCCACTCGATCACGCTGGCCCGAAACTGTTGCGCTTCCTCATCGGCGACAGAGATGCGGGTGCCGTCGGCGGAAGGCGTCATGCAAGCCATGACGATGTGCCCCACCCGGTCGTTGGCGTCGCGGTACTGCTTGACCGCGCATTGCCGGCAGGCGCCGACGCTGCCAAGGGCCGGATGCCAGCAGAAGTAGGGAACGTCGAGACCTTGCGACAGGCAGGCGTGCAGCAGGTTGTCCTCGGCACCCACCTCGTACTGCCGTCCGTCGATGTCAATCGTCGCCACGTCGCTTAACCCTTCTGTCTCAGGCCACGGCCAGCGTGGCCGGCTTCGCAATGCCGGCCTCGAACTCGTGGCGGAAGTACTTGATCGCCGACTGCAGCGGCTCGACGGCTCCCGGGGCGTGAGCACAGAATGTCCGGCCGGGACCCAGGAATCGGCACAGCTGCTCGAGTATCTCAAGGTCGCCGGGCTCGCCCTGGCCGCGCTCGAGCGCCGCGAGGAGCCGCACGCTCCACGGCAGGCCGTCGCGGCAGGGCGTGCACCAGCCGCAGGATTCGCGCGCAAAGAACTCCTCGAGGTTGCGCACCACGGAGAGGATGCTCCGGCGATCGTCGACCACGGTCAGCAGGCCCGTGCCCATGCGGCTGCCGGCCTTGGCGATCGTGTCGAAGTCCATGGCGAGGTCCAGGTGCTCGGGCATCAGGAAATCGGTCGATGCGCCGCCCGGCAGCCAGCACTTGAGCTCGAGGCCCTCTTGCATGCCACCGGCATGGTCCTCGAGAATTTCCCGTGCGGACACGCCGAAGGGCAGTTCCCAGACGCCCGGACGCCTGACGCGCCCGCTCACGCCATAGAGCTTCGTACCCGAGTCCCGGCTCTTGCCCTGCGACAACCCACGGAACCACTGGCTGCCCCGCAGCACAATGTGTGGGACATTGCACAGCGTCTCGACGTTATTGACCACGGTGGGTTTGCCCCAGAGGCCCGCGATCTGTGGGAACGGGGGCTTCGCCCGCGGGCGGGCACGCCGGCCCTCGAGCGAGTTGATGAGCGCGGTCTCGTCGCCGGGGATGTACCGGCCGGCACCGGTGTGTACGAAGAGCTCGAAGCTCCACGGCGAGCCGAGCAGGTTGGCACCGAGGTAGCCCGCCGCCTGGGCTTGCGCGATGGCCCGCTCCAGACGCTCTGCGGCAAGCACGTACTCGCCGCGCAGAAAAATGTAGCCGCGGCTCGCCTGAATCGCATAGCCCGCGACGATCATGGCCTCGACGAGTTGATGTGGCGCGCCCTCCATCAGCAGGCGATCCTTGAACGTGCCGGGCTCCATCTCATCGGCATTGCAGAGCAGGTACTTCTGGCGCTGGGCGCCCTCGCCCATCGGCACCAGGCCCCACTTGACAGCGGTCGGAAAGCCGGCTCCGCCGCGACCACGAAGGTTGGCCTCCTTCACCAAACGCGTCACGTCCGCGGGCTGCATCTCCTTGAGCGCTTTGCGCACCGCCGCGTAGCCCTCCTGGGACTCGTAGTCGCGAATGTCGAGCGGCGTCACGAGATTGATGCGGTAGGTGAGCGGTGTGGTATCCGCCGTCATGGATATCGCTCCAGCAATCGCGCGAGGTCCCGCGGCGAGACGTCAAAATGAGTTTCGTCATTGATCATCAGAACCGGGCCCCGGTCGCAGGCACCCAGGCAGCAGATCGGCAGCAGCGTGAAGCGGCCATCGACCGTGGTCTCGCCGAAACCGACGCCGAGCTGATTACACACCTCGTCCCTCAACTCCTCGTAACCGGTGAGGAAGCATGCGACGCTATCGCAGACCTTGATGACGTATCGACCGACCGGGCGGCGGAAGATCAGGTTGTAGAACGTGGCGACGCCTTCGACGTCGGATGCCGAAATCCCGAGCAGCTGGCCGATCGCGGGTATGGCGCCGTCGGGCACCCAGCCGTGGCGCTTCTGCACGATCTTGAGCGCCCCGATGCTCGCGGCACGCGGATCTTCGTAGTGCCGCATTTCCTGCTCGATCGATGCGCGATCATCGGCGTGCAACGCGTAAGGCTCGGCATCCCTCGAGAATCCCGTGCGCGGGTGTGCGGCGGCGGTGCTCATGGCCTCTAGCGGTCCACGTCCGCCATGACGAAGTCAATGGAAGCCAAGTGCGCCACCAAATCGGGAATCATGCGACCGCGAATGACCTCGGGGATCATCTGGAGATGGGGAAAGCTCGGAGTACGGATGCGGGTTCGATAGCTCATCGTGTTGCCGTCGCTCGTGAGGTAGTAGCTGTTGATCCCCTTGGTCGCCTCGATCAGCTGGATCGACTCGCCGGGCGGTATCACGGGGCCCCAGGACACGGCGAGGAAGTGCGTGATCAGGGTTTCGATGTCCTTGAGCATGCGCTCGCGTGGCGGCGGACAAGTGAGCGGGTGATCGGCCTTGTAGGGACCGGCGGGCATCTGTTCGAGGCACTGGCGAATGATGCGGCAGCTCTGGCGCAATTCCTCGACCCGAACGACGCATCGATCGTAGGCGTCGCCGTGCGTGCCAACCGGTACCTCGAATTCAAAGTTCTCGTAGCCGGAATAAGGACGTGCCTTGCGGTAGTCGAAGGCGCAGCCGGTCGCGCGTAGACCGGCGCCGGTAACGCCCCATTCGAGCGCCTGCGCGGTGTTGTACGGCGCAATGCCGATGCACCGGCCGCGCAGGATGCTGTTCTCGACGCCTGCGCTCACGTACTCCTCGAGGCGCTTCAAAAACCAGTCGAGAAATTCGCGGACCTTGACGTCCCAGCCCCGCGGCAGGTCGTGCGCCACGCCGCCGATGCGGTACCAGGCGGGGTGCATGCGAAAGCCGGTGACGGCCTCGATCACGTCGTAGGCTTTCTGCCGGTCGGCGAACATGAAAAACACCGGCGTCATCGCGCCCATGTCCTGGAGGTATGTGCCGAGGAACAACAGGTGTGATGTGATACGGAAGAATTCGGCCATCATGACGCGGATCGTCTTGACGCGATCCGGCACCTCGATGCCCGCGAGCTTCTCGACCGCCAGCACGTAGGGAAGGTTATTCATCACCCCGCCCAGATAGTCGATCCGGTCGGTGTACGGGATGAAGCTGTGCCAGGATTGGCGCTCGGCCATCTTCTCGGCGCCCCGATGGTGGTAGCCGATGTCGGGCACCGCATCGACGATCTCCTCGCCGTCGAGCTGCAACACGATCCGGAACGCGCCGTGCGCGGAGGGGTGATTCGGGCCGAGGTTCAAGAACATGAAGTCCTCATCCTCGTTGCCGCGCTTCATTCCCCAGTCCTCCGGGTGGAACTCGAGCGCGGCCTGCTCTTGATCCTGGCGCAGAGCGGTGAGCAGGTACGGGTCGAACTCGGTGGCGCGCGCCGAGTATTCTTTGCGACCGGGGTGCCCCTGCCAGTAACGCGGCAGCAGAATCCGCTCGAGGTGCGGGTGGTTCTCGAAGCGGATGCCGAACAGATCCCACGTCTCGCGCTCGTACCAGTTCGCGTTGGCGTAGAGGCCGACGCTCGATTCGATCGACGGGAACTCACCCTGGAGGGGAACCTTGATGCGCACCTGTCCCGAATCCTCCGGTCCGCAGCGCTCGATCGACAGCAGGTGATAGAACACGGTGAAGTCCGCGGGCGGGAGCCCCTCGCGGTGACGGCGCATGCGCTCATCGACGGCCTGCAGATCGAGCAGCATCGTGAACGGCCGCGGCAGTGAGCCTTTGAGAAATCGCAATACCGCAGCGCGATCGTCCGGCGCCACCCACACCGTCGGCACGTCGTCTTGCGTCGCTTGGCGGACGAATCTCCCCTCGCCGAAGCGCGTGTACAGCTCGCGCACGACCTCAGGGAGCGCTGCGGACGTTCGATCGGGCATACGTTAGACCGAATCCGGCGTGCACAGCACGCTCTGCGCCTGACGCTCGGCGAGCTTCACGTCCCGCTGCGCAGGCAACGGGGCACGGTACACGCCCTGGTCTCCGATCACCCAGGAAAGCGGGCGACGCTCCGCTGCGATCGCCTTTTGCAAAAGCAACAGGCCTTGAACGAATGCTTCCGGCCGCGGCGGGCAGCCCGCGACGTACACATCCACCGGCAGAAATTTATCGACCCCCTGGACCACCGAGTAGATGTCGTACATGCCGCCAGAGTTGGCGCAGGAGCCCATCGAGATGACCCAGCGCGGCTCGAGCATCTGCTCGTAGAGCCGCTGCACGACGGGCGCCATCTTCATGAAACAGGTTCCCGCAATGACGATGACGTCGGCCTGGCGCGGTGAGGCGCGGATCACCTCCGCGCCGAAGCGCGAGATGTCGTGCACCCCGGTGAGCGCCGTCGCAAACTCCACGTAGCAGCAGGAGAGGCCGAAGTTGAATGGCCAGAGCGAGTTCTTGCGGCCCCAGTTGACGAGGTCGTCGAGCCTGGCCAGCAGGACGTTTTTCCGCACGGCTTGCTCGATGACGTAGTTGTCGTCGTGATTGACGCCGGGCGGCCTCGGTGCGCGGCCTCTGGCGGGATCGATCCGGGTCAGCGTGTAGTCCATATCGGGTGCCTAAATTCGGCTCGCTTCCCCGCCGCGTTTGCTGCCGGGAGCCCAGTCAAGAGCGCCCACGCGCCACAAGTAAAAAAGTGCGGCCAGCAACACGGCGATGAAGGTCGCCGCCATGGCGTAGCCCGTCCAACCGTTCTGCCTCACCGACACCGCCCACGCATAGAGAAACACGGCCTCCAGATCGAAGATCACGAAGAACATGGCTACGAGGTAGAACTTCGCCGGCATCCGCAGCCGTGCGCTGCCGACCGAGACCGCGCCCGACTCGAAGGGCTCCTCCTTGGCGCGTCCGTGATCGCGGCCGCCGAGCACGTACGACGCACCGAGCATGAGGCCCACGAGCCCGAACACCGCAACGACGTAGATCGCGAGACCCCAGTGCTCCGGCGCGATGCGCGCCATGAATGCAATCAAGGAGTGCATGCGATCCCTTCAAAGCGCTCCATGGACTCGACTCCTGCACCGATGCACGGCCGGCTGAAGCTAGCTCAGAGGGGAGACTCAAAGATTGTGTCGGCGTGCTTTCGGGGCGCTTGCATCCAATCTGCGCGGCGCTCGCGCGGAAATGCCCGTCGCGTTCAAGAAAAGCACGCCGCGCTCAAGAATCTGTGGTGCGCTTGCCGCGTGATGAGTGGGGTGAAGCGGGCGCCGGCGTGGGCTCGCCCGTAGTTGGGGAGCGAGGGACGCTCTTGCTATGAGGAGTGCTATGACGAACGCCAACGTGGCGCTCAAGCGCTTTGACAGCGCGCAGGCGCTGGCAGCGGAGGTCGCGAGCGCCGTGGCGGCTCGGCTGGCGCATGCGATCGCGGTTCGAGGCGAGGCTGGCCTCCTCGTGTCCGGGGGCCACTCGCCCGGCGCGCTGTTCGAGCAGCTGCGCGCGCAGGCGCTCGATTGGAGCCGAGTGTCGATCGCCCTCGTCGATGAACGATGGGTCGCGCCGTCGGATCTCGGGAGCAATGAGCGGTTTGCGCGCGAGACGCTGTTGCGCGAGGGAGCGACGGCAGCACATTTCTTCGGACTGAAGAATGCGGCGCCGACGCCTGAGCTGGGCGCCGCAGCGGCGTGGAACGCGACCGCGCGCATCCCGCGGCCTGCTGATATGACGGTGCTCGGCATGGGTGATGACGGGCATACGGCATCGCTTTTTCCAGGCTCGCCGAATCTCAAGAGCGCACTCGATCTGGAGGCGGACGAGGGTTGTGTCGGTATGTGGTCACCGAGCGCACCCCACGCACGCCTCAGCATGAACTTGAGGGCGCTGCTCGACTCGCGGCGCATCGTGATCCTGATCCGGGGCCAGGCGAAGTGGCGTACTTATGCCGCCGCGTGCGGTCCCGGGCCGGTGGAGGAGATGCCGGTGCGCGCCGTGTTGCGCCAAGAGCGGGTCCCCGTCGAGGTCGTTTGGGCGCCCTGAGGCCGCGAAGGCGCATGGACAATTGATATTGGAGAAGGCCGTGCAACTAGGAATGATTGGATTGGGACGTATGGGTGCGAACATGGTGCGGCGTTTGCTGCGCGGGGGGCACGAGTGCGTCGTGTTTGACGCCGTGCCGGCGAATGTCGAGTCGCTGGCGCGCGAGCGCGCCGTCGGTGCGGGCTCGATCAAGGACCTGATCGCGAAGCTGCGTGCGCCACGCTTCGTCTGGTTGATGGTCCCGGCAGCCGTCGTGGATCAGACCATCGAACAACTGCGTCCGTTGCTGCGCGTTGGAGATACGGTGATCGACGGCGGCAACTCCTATTACGTCGATGACATTCGACGATCGAAGGCGCTCGCGGTGCAGGGCGTTCGCTACGTGGACGTCGGCACGAGCGGTGGAGTGTGGGGCCTCGAGCGCGGCTACTGCATGATGATCGGCGGCGATCAAGCATCGGTGCGTCAGCTCGATCCCGTCTTCAACACCTTGGCGCCGGGGTCGGAGGGTATCGCGCGTACGGTGGGTTTCGAGCAGCTGGGCGATAGCACGGCCGAGCGCGGGTACTTGCACTGTGGCCCGAGCGGGGCGGGACACTTCGTCAAGATGGTTCACAACGGGATCGAGTACGGGATCATGGCGGCGTACGCCGAAGGGCTCGGCGTGCTGCGGGCGGCCGATGCGGGCACGCAAGCGCGCGCCGTGGACGCCGAGACCACCCCGCTGCGCGATCCGGAGCACTATCAGTATCAGATCGCGCTGCCTCAGGTCGCCGAGGTGTGGCGGCGGGGCAGCGTGATCGCATCCTGGCTGCTCGATCTCACTGCGGCGGCGTTGGTATCCGATCCGCAGCTGAAGGGATTCGCGGGTCGGGTCTCGGACTCCGGCGAAGGCCGCTGGACGATCAAGGCGGGCGTGGATACGGGCGTGCCGACACCGGTTCTAACCGCCGCTCTCTACGAGCGCTTCGGCTCCCGGGGCAACGCGGAGTTTCAGGACAAGCTGCTGTCGGCCCTGCGCCTGGGTTTTGGCGGTCACGTGGAGAAGGCCGCCCAGCAGAAAGAGCATTCCGATGAGTGACACTCCATCCGACGCCCTGGTCTTCTTCGGCGCCACGGGTGATCTTGCTTACAAGAAGATATTTCCAGCGTTGCAGGCGATGATCAAGCGCGGAGCCCTGAATGTTCCCGTCATCGGCGTGGCCAAGAGCGGTTGGAACCTCGAGCGACTGCAGGAGCGCGCGCGCGACAGTCTCGAGCACCACGGCGGCATCGATGCGGCGGCATGCGCGCGGCTCATGGAGTTACTGCGCTACATCGACGGTGGCTATGAGGACCTCGAGACCTTCAAGAAGCTGAAAAAGGCGTTGGGCAATGCCGGCCGCCCCGCGCACTACCTCGCCATTCCGCCGGTGCTCTTTGCGACCGTGGTGGAGCACCTTGCGGCGGCCGGCTGCACGCCTGCGGATGCGCGGGTCATCGTCGAGAAACCGTTCGGCGGCGACCTCGCCTCGGCGCGCGCCCTCAACCGCGTCCTGCTCAAGAACTTCACCGAGGAGCGGATCTTCCGCATCGACCACTATCTCGGCAAGAGCCCGGTGCACAACATGCTCTTTTTCAGGTTCAGCAATTTGCTGCACGAATCGGTCTGGAATCGGCAGTACATCGAGAGCATTCAGCTCACCATGGCCGAGGACTTCGGCATCCAGGGCCGGGGTGCGTTCTACGACACGGCGGGAGCGATCCGCGACGTGATCCAAAATCACCTGTTCCAGGTGCTGTCGAACCTCGCCATGGAGCCCCCGGCGCGCACCGACAGCGAATCCGTGCGCGACGAGAAGGTGAAGGTCCTCAAGTCCGTGCGTGCGCTCGGGCCGAGCGACGTGGTGCGCGGTCAGTTCCGCGGCTACCGGGAGGAGAACGGTGTCGCGCGGGATTCCCAGGTGGAGACCTTTGCGGCGGTGCGCCTGCAGATCGATAGCTGGCGCTGGCAAGGCGTGCCGTTCTACATCCGTGCGGGCAAATTGCTGCCGGTCACCTCCACGGAGGTGGTCGCGCGGCTGCGTAGACCGCCTTCCATTTTGTACGAGAGCTCGCGAGCGAACTACCTGCGCTTTCGCATCAGCCCAACGGTTGAGACTGCCGTCGGGCTCAACGTGATGGATGCCGAGGAGAGCGGCGTCGGTGAGACGACTGAGCTCGTGGCCAGCCGTCATCCCGGCGCGAACGAACGCGATGCGTATGAACGTGTGTTGGGCGATGCCCTGGTGGGCGACCGGACGCTCTTTGCCCGCGAGGACTACGTGGAGGAGGCCTGGCGTATCGTCGATCCGGTGCTCGGTGCGGCGACGCCGGTGCATACCTACGAGCCCGGCACCTGGGGCCCCGCACAAGCCGCGGCGGTCACGCCGCCGGGCGGCTGGCTCGATCCGATCGTGACGGGAGAAGGTCGATGAACGCAATACGAGAGAACTTGGCCGTGAACACTGTCGATCCCGCGCTGCTCTCCATCAACACCATCAGGACGCTGACGATCGACGCCGTGCAGAAGGCCAACTCGGGCCACCCGGGCGCGGCGATGGCGCTGGCACCGCTCGTCTATACGCTCTGGAATCGCATCATGCGCTTCGATCCGGCCGACCCTATTTGGCCGAACCGCGACCGCTTCGTCCTCTCCAATGGGCATGCCTCGATGCTGCAGTGGTCGATCCTGCACCTGACGCGCACGTGCGCGGTGAACGCGAATTACGAGACGGTCGGGGCCCCCGCGGTGACCCTCGAGGAGATCAAGCGCTTTCGCCAGCTCGAGAGCAAGGCGCCCGGCCACCCGGAATATCATTGGGTTTCCGGGGTCGAGACCACCACGGGTCCGCTCGGTCAGGGCATCGCTACGAGTGTGGGCATGGCGATGGCGCAGAAATTTCTGGCGAATCGCTATAACAAACCCGGGTTCGACCTGTTCGACTACCGGGTGTACGCGGTCTGCGGTGACGGCTGCATGATGGAGGGCGTGGGCTCCGAAGCGGCGTCCCTGGCCGGGCACCTCGGCCTCGACAACCTGTGCTGGATCTACGACAACAACCACATCACCATCGAGGGATCGACGTCGATCACGTTCACCGAGGATGTGATTGCACGCTTCATTGCGTACCGCTGGAATGTCATGCGTGTCGGCGATGCCAACGACGTCGCCCGAATCGAGGAGACGCTGCGCTCGCTTCCCGAGACCCGCGGCCGTCCGACGCTCATCGTGATCGACAGCCACATCGGCTATGGGGCGCCCCGCGTGCAGGATACCGCCGAAGCGCACGGAGATCCGCTCGGTGAGGAAGAGGTCAAGGTGGCCAAGCGCAACTACGGCTGGCCGGAGGATGCGCATTTTCTCGTGCCGCCGGAGGTCTACGAGGACTTCGCGCACGGAGTAGGCGCTCGCGGCGCAGCGGCGCACCGTGCGTGGCTCGCAAAGCTCGCGAGTTATCGATCGACGTATCCCGCGCTCGCCGCAGAAATCGAGCAGATGCAGCACCGGGAGCTGCCGGAGGGGTGGGATCGGGACTTACCGGTATTCGCGCCGGATCAAAAGGGACTCGCCGGCCGCGATGCCTCCGGCGCCGCGCTCAACGCCATTGCGCGCAACGTGCCCTGGTTTCTCGGCGGCTCGGCCGATGTCGGGCCCTCGAATCGCACGACGCTCAAGTTCGCGGGCGCCGGGGATTTCCAGCCGCAAAGTCCCGGCGGCCGCAATCTGCATTTCGGCATCCGCGAGCACGCCATGGCGGCGATCTCGAACGGGCTGGCGCTCTCGAAGCTGCGGCCGTTCGCGGCGACCTATTTCATCTTCAGCGATTATGCGCGTCCGGCTTTGCGCCTTGCGGCACTCATGGAGCTGCCGGTGATCTTCGTTTTCACGCATGATGCGATGGGCGACGGCGAGGATGGCCCGACGCACCAACCGATCGAGCACCTCGTCTCGTTACGAGCCATGCCGGGTCTCACCGTGTTCAGACCCGGCGATGCCAACGAGGTGATCGAGGCGTACCGATATATCCTGAAGCTGCGCCATCGACCTGTGGTGCTGTCGCTCTCGCGGCAGGCACTCCCGACCTTGGATCGCAGCCGCTACGCGGCGGCGAGCGGGGTGGCCAACGGGGCGTACGTGCTCGCCGATGCCGGCGGACCGCTGCAGCTGATTCTGATTGCGACGGGCAGCGAGCTCAGCACCGCGGTCGAGGCCTACGAAACACTGCGCAGCGAAGGCGTTCGTTGCCGCGTCGTATCCATGCCGTCGTGGGATTTATTCGAGCAGCAATCCGCCGCCTACCGCGAGTCGGTACTGCCGTCCTCGGTCACGGCACGCCTCGCGATCGAGCAGGGCTCGACGCTCGGCTGGGAGCGCTACGTCGGTCCAAAGGGGCGCGTGATCGGCATGCACACCTTCGGCGGGTCGGCGCCCTTGAAGGCGTTGCTGGGAAAATTCGGATTCGACCCGGCCTCGATCCTGAAGGTTGCTCGCGAGATGCTGTCATGACGCAGCTCGTGCTCGGAATGGATGTCGGCGGTTCCTCGGTGAAGGCGGGGGCAGTGGATGTCACGAACGCTCGCCTGGTGGGCGAGCTCATCTCGGCGCCGACGCCGCAGGCGTCCGAACCGGCGCATCTGATCGGGGTGATGAAGGGGCTTGCAGCACGTCTGCCGGAAGCCGCTGGCGCGGTGGGTGTCGCTTTTCCGAGCGTCGTCAAGCGCGGCCGGGTGAGGACGGCCGCCAACATCAACGCCGCCTGGGTGGGCGTTGACGGCGCTGAGCTCATCGCGCGCGCCCTGGAGCGGCCCGCGGTATTTCTCAATGATGCGGATGCGGCCGGCATCGCCGAGATGCGTTGGGGCGCGGGACGCGGTGTCATGGGACCGGCGGTCATGCTCACCCTGGGAACGGGCATCGGGACCGCGCTCTTCATCGAGGGGCGGTTGTTCCCGAACACCGAGCTCGGACATCTGCCGCTGCACGGAGCGGATGCGGAGGCATGGGCTTCGGCGCACGTTCGGACGGTTCTGAAGCTCGATTGGCCGGCGTGGATCGCGCGCGTGAATGACTACCTCGCCTGTCTCGACAAGTTCCTCTGGCCGGATCTGTTCATCCTGGGGGGCGCCGTGAGCGAGCGCTTCACGGAGTTTGCTTCACTGCTCCGCTCGGAAGCGGAGATTCGACAGGCGCACTTTGTCGGAGAGGCGGGGGTCATCGGCGCCGCACTCGCCGCGATGGAGGGGACGCGCTGAGCGCAGTGCGAGGCCTCGAGAGATACCGTCCGCTCAGTCACTGATCAGCGCGAGCGGCACGGGGATGTCCTGCGCGACGGACTCGCCGTCGATGAGGCGCTTGGCGGCATCGACGCCCAGTTTGCCGATCAGCTCGGGCTTCTGTTGGACAGTTCCGGCAAGCGTGCCGGCCTTCACGGCGGCGAGTCCATCGGGGGTCGCATCGAAGCCGACCACCGCGATGTTCTTCAAACCCGCCTCCTCGATCGCTCTCTCGGCGCCCAGCGCCATCTCGTCGTTCTGTGCAAATACGCCCTGGATGTGGGGGTGGCTTTGCAGGATGTTCTCCATGACCGAAAGACCCTGTGCGCGGTCGAAATTCGCAGGCTGCTCGGCGACCAGTTTCACGTTGGGATCTGCTTTGACCACCTCATCGAATCCTTCGCCGCGCTCGCGCGCGGCGCTCGAGCCTGGGATACCCACGAGCTCGACGATGCTGCCCTTGCCCCCGACCCTCTTCAGCAAGAACTGGGCGGCCATCTTGCCTCCGGCGACGTTGTCCGAGGCGATGTGTGAGCTCACCGCGGCCCCGTTCACGGCGCGGTCGAGCGAGATCACCTTGATCCCTGCGGCCGTCGCCTCCTTGACCACGTTGGCAACGGCGTCGGAGTCGGTCGGATTGAGGAGGATCACAGGCACTCTCTTCTGGATCAGATCCTCGACGCTCGCGATCTGCTGAGCAGGATCGTTTTCCGCGTCGACCGCGATCAGGTGCAGACCCTGGGCCCGCGCCTCGGCGAGCGCCCCATCGCGCAGGGAGACGAAGAAGGGATTATTCAGCGTCGAGAGCGACAGGCCGATGGTTGCTCCGACCGGCGGGGTGGAGCCGCCACCGCCGTGGGCGGCCTCCTGTCTCGAGCAGGCCACCAACCCCAAGGCGATCAGGCCGCAAAGGCAGAGGACAGTCCGTCGATGCATGTCTCGCTCCTCATTCCGTCTTGGGGACTCGATCGAGAAGTACCGCGAGCAGGATCACGGAGCCCTTGATGACCTGCTGGTAGAAAGCGGATACGCCGAGAAGATTAAGACCGTTGTTGAGCACACCGATGAGCAGGGCGCCGATCAGCGTGCCGAAGATCCAGCCGCGTCCGCCGGCGAGGCTGGTGCCCCCGAGCACCACCGCCGTGATCGCATCGAGCTCGTAGCCTGCCCCCGCGGTGGGCTGCGCAGAGTTGAGGCGCGAGGTGAGAATGACCCCGGCCGCGGCCGCCATGACACCGGAGACGGTGTAGACGAGAATCTGCACCCGGTCGGTGTTCACACCCGAGAGCCAGGCGGCCTCGGCGTTGCCACCGGTGGCATAGACATGGCGGCCAAAGACGGTCCGCTCGAGTAGGAACCAGAAGACGGCGAACAGCGCCAGCATCCACACGACGGGCAGCGGAACGACCCCCCCGAGGTACCCTCCGCCGAGGGTCGAGAAGAACGCGCTCGGGAAGCCGCTGATCGGGCTGCCCTGAGACAGCACCAGCGCAACACCCCTGAGCAGCGTCATCATGCCGAGCGTCGCAATGAACGGGGCCACTTTTCCCTTGGTGATGACCAGGCCGTTCGCGGCACCCATGAGCGCGCCGCAGAGGAGCCCGATGAGGGTCGCGAGCTCGGCCGCGAAGCCGGCCTTCATCATGAGCGCGATGACCACGGCAGAGACGGCGAGGATGGAGCCCACGGAAAGGTCGATGCCGCCGAGGAGGATTGCGAGCGTCATGCCGAAGGCGATGACGGCGTTGATCGAGACCTGACGCATCACATCGAACAGGTTCGCAACCGTGAGAAAGTCCGGACTGAGGAAGGCGAGCCCCGTACACAGCACGAGCAGTGCGATGAACGGTCCGAGCCTCTGCAGCGTTTCTCTGCGTGACACGCTCATGCGGTGCTCTTCAGATGCGGAGTCCTTCGGTTGCGGCAGCCATGATTTCCTCCTGGCTCGTGCGGCCCGCATCGAAGATGCCCGCCTCACGTCCCTCGCGCATGACGAGGATGCGGTCGCTCATCGCGAGCACTTCGGGAAGCTCCGAGGAGACCATCACGATGGCGGTGCCGCCTGCGGCGAGGCGGTTGATGATGTGATAGATCTCGGCCTTGCCGCCCACGTCGACCCCGCGAGTCGGCTCATCGAGCAGCAGCACCCGTGGAGGCCTCGCGAGCCACTTGGCAAAAACGACCTTCTGCTGGTTACCGCCGGAGAGCGCTTTCACCTCGAGCTCCGAATCACGCGTGCGGATCTGAAGCTCCTCGATGAGCTCGTGCACCGCCGCGCGCTCGGCGCGCGAGTTGACGATCCCCAGGCGGGAATACTGCTCGAGATGCACCAGCGAGGCGTTCTTGCGTACCGAGAGGCCCTGCACGAGTCCCTGGCGCTTGCGATCTTCGGTGACGAAGCCAATGCCGGCTGCAATCGCATCGCCTGGGCGCGCGGGCCGGAGCGGTGCATCATCGAGCAGCACCCGTCCCGCGCTCCTGCGGTTCAGGCCGAACAGTGTCCGCAGAATCCTCGTGCGCCCCGCCCCGATGAGGCCGGCAATGCCGAGGACCTCACCCGCGCGCACCTCGAAGCTGATGCCACCGATGTGGCCCTCGTCTGCGAGGTCCTCGACCTTCAGGCGCACCGGCCCCGGGGCGACCTCGCGCCGCGGGAAGCGCTCGTGCAGTTCGCGGCCGACCATCATCTTCACGACCTCGTCGAAGTTCGTCTCGGAGATGGAACGCTCGCCGACCAGATGTCCATCACGAAGCACCGTGATCCGGTCGCAGATCCGAAAGATCTCCTCCAGGCGGTGCGAGACGTAGAGGATCGCGACCCCTTGAGCCTTGAGGTCCTTCATGATGGTGAAGAGCGCTTGGATCTCGTGCTCGGTGAGAGAAGCGGTGGGCTCATCCATGATCAGCACCCTGGCGTTGCGGGAGAGGGCCGTCGCGATCTCCACCAATTGCTGGCGTCCGATCGAAAGCGTGCCCGCGTCCTGCTCGGGATCGATGTGCGCGGCGCCAACCTGGGCCAGCCAGCCCGCAGCCTCTGTTCGCATGCGGCTGCGCTCGAGTACTCCGAAGCGCGCGCGTTCGCGGCCGAGAAACAGGTTGTCCACCACGGAGAGCTGGGCAATAAGATTGAGCTCCTGATGAATGATCGCGATTCCGAGCGATGCGGCATCCGTCGTCGCACCGATGCGAACGGGCCTGCCGTCGATGAGAATCTCGCCCGCATCGGCGCTGTAGGATCCGGAGAGGATCTTCAGCAAGGTGGACTTACCCGCGCCGTTCTCGCCCATCAGGGCATGGATCTCGCCGCCCGCGATGGAGAGATCCACGTGTTCGAGCACCCGCACGGGGCCGAATGCCTTGCTCACGCCTCGCATCGTCACTTGCACGACCAGGCGGTCCGCTCGGCGGGATCGAAGATCACGCCGGAATGAAGGATCACGTTGGCGTAGGGCGTCGCCTCCCCGGTGCGGATCACGGCGCGCGCGCGGTGAGTGAGTCGCTTCAAGCGCTCATGGGTCACGAATTCGACCTCGATCCCACAGCGCGCGAGCCTGCAGGCACGATCGGCCACCGCATCGTTCTGCCTGCGGGTCTCGTCTGCGAAGACGGCACGCTCGACTTTGAGATCTGCCAGGACCGTGTCGAGTACCCGCACGAAGGCGGGTTCGCCGAGCGCGAGCGCCAGGTCGATGCATTCGACGGCATCCGGCAGCGGCAGTCCGCAGTCTGCAATCACCAGGCTGTCGGTGTGGCCCATGCGCGCGAGCACGCGACTGATGTCGCGATTGAGATGCCCGAGTCGTTTCATGTTGCGCTCTGGAGGAATGCCTCGAGCTCGGCGGCGCTCGGCATACCCTCCTGCGCGCCGAGCTTGGTCACCGCGAGCGCCCCGGCCGCACAGCCGCGCCGAACGGCCTCGGCGAGCCCGAGAGACCAGAATGCCGCGAGCGCACCGTTGAAGGTGTCTCCGGCCCCGGTCGTGTCGACGGGGCTGACACGGAACGCCGGCTGGTGCTGCGGGCTCCCCGCGGCATCGCTGTAGTACGCCCCGTCCACACCCTTGGTCAGCACGACTCGCCCCGGAAGAAGCGCGAGCATCTTCTGCCACGACGCACGAGGCTGACCGACGACCGTCGCGAGCTCGTACTCGTTCGGGGTGATGAGCGTGCAGCGCGCGAGGAGCGAGTCCGGCAGTGGCATCGCCGGTGCGGGATTGAGAACGAAGGGCTTGCGGTAGCGCGCGGCGAGGTCCGCGGCATGTTGAACGGTGGCGAGAGGCACCTCGAGCTGCGCGAGCACCACGTCGGCTTGTGCGAATGCGCGCTCGGCCGCATCGAGATCGGCGGGGCTCAGCGCGGCATTCGCGCCGCGAACCAGCACGATGGCGTTATCGGCCTTGTAGACGGTGATCGAGGCGATGCCAGTCGCAACGCCCTCGGTCTCGCCGAGCCAGCGGGTCTCGATGCCCTCGCGGGCGAGTCGCGCTTTGAGCTCATCTGCGAATGCATCCCTGCCGATGCGACCGACGATGGTGACGCGAGCACCGAGGCGCGCCGCGGCCACCGCCTGATTAGCCCCCTTGCCGCCGGCGTGCGTCGCGAAGTCGCAACCGAGCACGGTCTCCCCGAGCCTCGGGAAAGTGTCCGTCTGCACGACGAGGTCCATGTTGATGCTTCCAACGACCAAGACGCTCGTCATCACCTTCTCCGAGTTGCCTCTCACCCCGAGACTCGCACCGAGGCCGGGGCTGCGCTCGCAGCGGCGGCAGGCCGTCGCGCGTAGATGCCATAGGCCAGAATTCCGGCGTAGCAGAGAGCCGGCACAAAGAGCGCGGCCTTGAGTCCGATGAGATCCGCCATATGGCCGGTGAGCGGCGGGATGACCGCCCCGCCCACGATCGCCACGCCAATGAGACCGGAACCCGACGCGGCGCGGGGACCGAGTCCCTCGGAGGCGAGCGAAAAGATGGTCGGGAACATGATCGAATTACAAAGACCGATTGCGAGGAGCGACCAGCCGGACACCGCGCCCGTCGTGTGCGAGGAGATGAAGAGGAGCGTCATGACACCGGCGGCGCCGCAGGCGAGGACCTTCCCCGGTGACACGACCCGCAGGAGGTAGGCGCCCACGAAGCGCCCGAGCATGGCCCCGCCCCAGTAGAGGGGAACATGCTCGCCCGCAGCCCTCTGCGACAGGCCGAGCACGTCGGTTTGCATGAGGTAGTTGACGATCAGCGAGCCGATCGCGACCTCAGCTCCAACATACAGAAAGATGCAGAGGTCCCCGAGGGCAAAGCGCGGCAGCCGCAGGAGCGACACCGCCTCGCGCCAGCCACTATCTGTGCCTCGCACCTCTTCGAGGTGATTGCGGTACCCGTACACGAGGAGCGCGAGCACCAGCAGGATTGCAGCGAGCGCGAGGTAGGTCGTCTCGATGACATGCGTCGCCTGCATGCGGTAATGCGCGAGCGCCGCACCGCCCAGGGTCTTCGGATCGACCGTTGCGATGGCGCCGAGGATCAGCAGCGAGCCGACGTAGGGGAAGACCATCGTTCCGAGTGAGTTGAAGGCCTGCGCAAAGGTCAGCCGACTGTGGACCGTAGCGGGCGGCCCGAGTCTCGAGATGAGGGGATTGGCTACCACTTGCACGATCGTGATGCCCGTCGCAACGACGAAGAGCGCCATCAAAAACATCGGAAAGAGCGCGGAGGAGGAGGCGGGCACGAACAGCAGGCAACCAGCCATCATGAGCGCCAGCCCGAGCACTGCGGCTCGCATGTAGCCGATTCTCCGCACGACCGCCGCAGCCGGCAGAGAAACGATGAGGTAGGCGCCAAAGAACGCGGACTGAACCGTCATCACCTCGCCGTAGGAGAGCGTGAAAAGCTCCTTGAGCTTTGGAATGATGACGTCGTTGAGGCTTGTCGTTCCGCCGAAGAAGAAGAACAAGGCGAACACGAACAGCGGCAGGTAGCCGGTGTCGCGCCCCGTGGCGCGCTCGGGTCCAGAGCTCACTTCGGCGCGCGCCTCCGAGCGGCGGAACGGCACGACTGTCCTACGCGTAGAGAAGAGCTGCATCCCCATAAATCATTTCTCCCACAACCAGGGCGGCACCATGCCGCGGCATCCAAATGCGCGCCGCACGAGCCTGCGACAGATTCCGCGCAATTCCCTGAACAGAACTGCTATCGCGCGGCCTTGGTCGCATGGTGGTTCAATTTGTCGGGCGGCACGCTGCCTAGCATCAGCGCCTTGGTGCGCTCCATCGCAACCTCGAGTCTGGTGAGCGAGCGCGGAGATTCATCGTGGTCAACATCAAACGGCAACTCATGGCGGCGGCGCTGATCGCGTTCTGCAGCGCGGCAAGGGCCGGCGCGCCGCCGCCCTTCAACCCCGAGCTGTTCCTGGATTGGGATGACCTGCGAGAGCTGCTGAGCGAACAAGGGATCGATTTTCGCATCAGCTATGTTTCGGAAACGGCGACGAATCTGCAGGGCGGAAGCGAGCAGCTGTGGCGGTACACGGATCAGTGGACCTTTTGGACCCGACTCGACCTCGAGAAGCTGTTCGGAGTGCCTGCGGCCGACTTCGACGTCGTGGTCACCGATCGGAACGGGCGGGATCTGAGCGCCGATGCGGATCTGGACTCTTTGCAACAGGTGCAGGAGCTTTACGGTCGAAATCAGACCTGGCGATGGACGGAGTTCTGGTACGACCAGCACTACCTCGATGGGGTGCTCGACTGGAAGACCGGGCGAATGCCGGTGGGTGATGATTTCGCCTCCTTCTCCTGCGAGTTCATGAATCTGACCTTCTGCGGTGCCGCGCCAGGCAACATCGTCGGGAGCTACTGGTACAACTGGCCGGTGAGTGACTGGGCGAGCCGGGTCAAGGTGACCGTCAACGGGTTCGGTTACGTGGAGCTCGGGGCCTACGCCGTCAACCCAAGCTTCCTGTTGACTCGAAACGCCATGAACCTCGGAAATCCACCGGGAACGAGCGGGGTGTTGGCGCCGTTCGAGATTGGCTGGCTTCCGAGCTTCGGCGGGCTCGCTGGGAGCTACAAGTTCGGTGGTTGGTACAGCTCCACGACAGCTCCGGACGTAGTGGAGAATACCGCGGGGGAGCCCCTGGCGATCGACGGTGGGACGCCTCTCATGCGTCACGGACAATACGGCGCGTACGTCAACTTCCAGCAGCAGCTGATCGCCCCGGATGGCAAAGGCTCCTCACGAGGTCTGAGCGTATTCGCGAACGCGACCTATGCGGATCGAAGAACCTCGGTGCTCGACAGTCAGGTGTCGCTGGGGCTGCTGTACACGGGACCGATCGCCTCACGGCCGAAGGACGAGCTGGGAGTCGCCGTGGGCGAGACGCATGTGAATAGTCGTTTGGCGGCGGTAGAGCGCCTCGAGGACGCGCAAGGCGATGGAGCGGTTCCGGCGCAGACCTCCGAGTGGGTCGGGGAGATCTTCTACAACCTCCACGTGAGGGGCTGGCTGGATCTGCGCCCCAACCTGCAGTATGTCGCTCAGCCTGGAGGGGTCGCGCGCAATCAGAGCGATGTGATCTTCGGAGTGCGGGTGGCCATCAACTTCTGACGCCGCGCGCGCGGCCGAGTTCTCGCGAGCCGCCGATCGATACGAAAGTATGCGGGATACCATCGTGCAATAGATGCCTGCTCTCCCTTCTGCCCTAATCGCAACCGTCCGGCATCGATCGGATCATGGCGAGGAGCAGGTCAATGAGAGAGGAAACTGCACTTCGAACGCTCCGAAGCGACACCGCGGGGAGCCCGGTCTCGAGCACTCCGTGCGAAGCTGAGCGTTTCCTGGCCCCGGTGGCGTCGACCTCGGAGCGGATTGGGCGTCTCGTAAGACGAGCCCTGATGTGCCTCGAGAGCGACCGCCAGGCCGCGTGGCGCTGCCTCAAGGACGCCTCGGCGCTCCTCGACCCGCAGACGGAGGATTGCACTTCGAGCGATCCCGTCCCCGGCGGAACCTTCCGCCCCGGCGGCCTGGCGCGCTGGCAGGCGCGGCGAGCCGTGACCTATATCGAAGCCCACCTCGAATCGAAACTGGACGTTCATGGGCTGGCGGAATTGGTCTCCTTCAGCAAAAGCCACTTTTCGCGGGCATTCAAGCGCAGTCTCGGGGTCTCGCCCATGGCGTATGTGATGGCGCGACGAGTCGAGAAGGCGAGGGTGCTGATGACCTCGACGAGGCAGCAGCTCACCGAGATCGCGCTCATCTGCGGGTTTGCCGACCAGTCACACCTCAACCGATCCTTTCGCAGGATCATCGGGCTCAGCCCGGGTCGGTGGCGTCGCACGCATGTCGAGATGGTGAGCTCGCCAGCGCGACGGGGCGTGGCAAGCGCGCGTGCCAGCTCGGCTTTCCGGGAGGTCGCCGCACACGGCCGTCTTCCGCTTGGCGATAGCGCACGGTGGCGCTGAGGGGTCGCTTCAATGAGCGCTGGCAGCGGCAGGGTGTCGCCTCACGAAGCACGGTTTGATGTCGTGCTCGCGACGGAGCGATAGGTGGTCGGGCAGGTCGAGCCATGTTGGCGAGGGTCTCGGTCCAGTGTCGATCCGCACCACGGCTTTGGCGCCGGGTACGCAGCTGGGTACGCTCCGATGCGACCCACTTCGGAGCAGACCGGAATCGCGGCTACGATCGCAGGTTGGCCGAGTGGGAGGAGCCTCCGCTCGGTGCGCATCTGGTTACGCCGCGCATCGGTTTCGTCCATCATGGCATCTATGTGGGTGAGGGAAGGGTCATGCACTGCGGGGGCGTTTCCGGGTTGCTGCCCCGGGGACCGGTGGAAGAGGTTTCTCTGCAGTTCTTCCGCCGGGGGCGACCGGTAGCGGTGCGAGGCGGTGCACTGCCGCGGTTCAGCGCGCAGGAGGTGATCGAGCGAGCTCGTTCGCGTCTGGGCGAGAATGGCTACCGGCTCCTCACCAACAACTGCGAGCATTTCTGCGAGTGGTGCCTGCGGGGTCGACATCGCAGCTACCAGGTCGAGCGGCTCATCCGGTGGATGCGCCCCTTGGGCGCTAGCTCTGCCGGAGATTCCGGCGTCCTGGGTTGGCGTCGAGACCCGTCGGCTGCAGCGCCATCGCCGCAGGAGCCACTTGAGCTTGATATCCTCCCCGCCCTGAAGGGCGGCGATCCCTACCGAGCCACCCGTACTTTCTGAAGGGCGCGCATTCTGGCCATGTATCGCGAGCCAGACAAACGCCCCAATCCCCCGAATCGGGAGCTGGGGCGCTGCCTGTGGCGGGGCGCTCGCGGATGGCGCTCGCGCCGATGCGGCGACGAGCTCAGGTCCGCAACGCAATGTTGACCCCGTCGGCGGACAGATTGAAACGCAGCCCTTCAGCGGTCGAGAGTAGCTTGATGACGACGCCGTGCTCGTTTCGAAGAACGACAGCGGAACCGCCGCCCGCGACGGTCAACCCGGCCGTGACGGCCGTGTAGTTACCGCTGAAGTCGCCGATCTCCTTGAGGTTGTAGACGACGCCGCTCGCCGTGATGTGTGAGGCGCCCACATCCACGATCGACACTCCAGAGAGCTTGAACGCGTGTTTGGCGCCCTTGTAGATGAGGTCCCCGTGTCCCCAGACGAAGCCGATGCCGGCGGCGACGCTGCCGCCGGTGAAATCGACGGTGGCATCCGGCTCTTCCGTTGCGTTGGCCGCTGGATTGCTCTGGGAATCGTCTGCGAAGGCCGCGCCGGCCAGCAGTGCGCACGCAAGTATCGAAACGGTCATGTGACGCATGAATGAGATCCTCGAGTTGGTGAAACCGTGCAGTATCGTGCTCCTGCAGCGCCGTGCGCTGCACAAGCTTGCCAAGCATGGTGGACAGAGACCGATCGTTCTTGCTCGCGCATGCCCTCAAATGAACCTCCGTGAGTGGCCCGCGAGGTTGCCCTCGCGCTCATGGAGCGGCGCGATCCGCACGCCTCACAGCCGCGGCCTGCTGCATCGGAAGCGCCTCACGCACCCAGGTTAGAATCTGCTTGAAATCCCAATCCGACGCATCTACCAAGCCCTCGACTCCTCCGGCCGCATCAGCCGTCGGTGCAGGTCGTTCCGCGCGGAAAGTCTTCTGCGCAAGGACACGGTCGCCACGCTGAACGATGGTGGCCGTCAGCGTGACGACACAATCGCTTCGACCGGGTGAGGGGAAGATCTGCGCAAAGTTCTCGAGCGAAACCTCGAGTCTGTAGCCCCCCGAACCCTCGGGAAGCTGCGCGAGCGTGAAGCCATCGTTGGCGGACGAGATCCGTTCGCGAAGTCGCAACGTCAGGAGCTCGCCGGGCGGTGCCGTCCATTGGCTCCGCGTGTACGCACGCGGGTAGGCGGGGGCTTCATATTCGAGTCGGTAGACCAGCGCGGTCGTTCGAAGCCAGCTGGGCGCCTGAATCGGGGGAATCGCGATCGTTGCATTGAGCCGCGGTTCCGTTCGAGCGGCAACCTGACTGCCATCGAGATCGTAGCGCACCGGCAACGCACGTTGAGACGCGCACCCGGAGGCGAGCAGTGCGAGCAGGGCGAGAAATGGGCGCATCATCGCTTCACCTCACCGGTGCGTTGAAAGCCCGGCTCACCGGGTCCGGGCGTGGGCGCCGGCAGCCCGAAGATCAGACTTTGGGGCTGACTCTGAATCTGCTGCAGAAGTCGATCGAGCGAATCCGATGTCCGGGAGAGCCGCTCGGCCAGGGCGTTGACCCGGGGGAGGGTCTGGTAGAGGAGTGCGCCCTCGAGGTGATGCACAGCCTCGCCGGTACTGAGGGCTCCGTCGCGGATGGCATCGATCGCGCCGCCCCGCGCACCCGCGCGGACGAGCAGGGTGTCGGCGTGCTTGACGGTCGAGCGTGCGGTTTGCATGAAGGCATCCGCGCTTTCGAGTGCGCGGTCGGCATGACGCGCCGCCGGCTGAAGCTCGCGCGTCAAGATGCTCACACCGGTCGCGGCCTGGTTGAGGCGCGAGATGAGCTGCGAGATGTTGCGCGCGTTCTGCGGAGTCAGGAGGCCATTCGCCCGCTCGAGCGTCGCGGTGAAGGTACTCATGAGTTTGTTACCCGCCTCGGTCAGCTGCGCAAGGCCCGAGGCCCCCATGGGAATCCTCGCCGG
>Ga0335074_10000520_pt1 | contig 54750 bp, 44 predicted proteins | sample Lox_Sample_23_FD_206715 | JGI IMG/M metagenome (GOLD analysis project Ga0335074, IMG submission 206715) | Soil microbial communities from Loxahatchee National Wildlife Refuge, Florida, United States - Lox_Sample_2.3 | ecosystem: Environmental > Terrestrial > Soil > Wetlands | place: USA...
ACTCGCATCTGGGGTTCGCGACTAAAAATACAGCCCGGCATCCGGGCATCGAGTGGTCTAAGTCCACGCTCGCATTAGGGGTGCCGGAGTGGAGCGGAAAAACTGCGTCAGGTCCCGCTGTTGCCGCAAACAACGGGCCTAGCAATGTGTCGTGCAACTCGACTACAGGGATTTGTGTTCCTTCGACGATGATGAAGCCGCGCCCAGCGGGTTGCGGCGCAGCTATCGCGCAGGGTGCAATCTCCCTTGGGCTTGACGTTGTTGGGGCTATTCCAGCGTTTGGAAACGTGGTTTCGGCGACTGCCGCTGGTGCTAGGGCAGTTAACGGCATCGTGGCATATGGCGGTGCTGCCTATGGGATAGCAACGGGACTTCCCGATGAATCTCCCGTCGGAGCAGCTGGCGCAGGTGCAGGTTTGGGCCTTACGCTTGCAGATACAGCCCTAGAAGGCGGCAAGGTGATACCTGTCCTCGGCAATTTTCTCTCGGCGGGCATAGGACTATACGACGGCTACCAGTTGGCCAAGACGGTTGCGAGATGCTGGTGAGCAGTTGAGGAGACCAGTGGTTCGCCCATGGTGAATACAGATGTTTGATTACGAATCGCCCAAGGAGAAAGAACCTGTCGACTACACAGGCCTAAAACTTGCGGCTTTGGTGGCGCCGGTATTCGTTCTCGTCACTTTCTTGTATAACGCCGATGTAGGTCTGGCCGCCTACATTGTGGTAGGTGTGATGGTCTTCGCCATCAAACTCCGCTGGTACCTAAGGAAACACATCTGGTTCTGGGCGATCATTGCTGTTATCTTTGCGCTCCACGTCCCGCTAGTGTTCATGGTTCAATGGCCCAAGAATGCTCCGACGATTTTTTACGCGATGCCGATTGGAATCGCGGACTTCCTGATCATCTCGGGGGCTTTGAAGTTTGCAGAAAATCTTATGTCGAACGGTTCCCCTCCCAATGATGAGAACGAGTGATTGGACTGCCGAGCAGGACGCGTCCCGCTAGCGTTTCTCGGCTGCTGGGAGCTGCGATCTGCCAGCAAGTAAGGTTGGGGGAAGAGGTTTTTCCTTTAGCCGCCGATCCGCTCCTGTCCGGGGTGACGTGGTGGTGGTCCCTGAGCGCGGTTGAGGGGTTGAGAGTTTTTAGCCGTGCTGCGCACGGGGTGGAGGTATGACACTCCACCCCTGAAAGGGTGCTGCACGGTAACTTTCAGTTACCGTGCGCGAACCTGTTGAAAGCAGAGCAGCTAAAGGAAAATCCCGCCGATCCGGGTTGCAGTCGAGCAACCGGAAGTTAACGCAGGCGAACTTGTTGATTCTTAAGCGCGGCTGCTAGTCTCGGCTGATATGGCGAGAGAGGAAGCCGGGACATGGTGAAGCCGCCGCTGCGCACAAAATCCATCGGTTTCAAAGTCAGCGAAGAAGAGTACGCCCAGCTGGAAACGGCGGCGCAGGCCGAGGGTCGGACGCTCGGGGAGTGGTGCCGCGAGGTGATCCTGCGGGGAGGTGCCAGCAACGCAGCGGCCCACGATCCGGCCTTGGCCGAGATCATCGGAGTGCGTTTGCTGCTGGTGAACGTGTTGGGGCCTATGGCGGCGGGCGAGAGGGTGACGCCGGAGAAGTTCAACCAACTGCTGGATCAAATCAGCGAAGCCAAGCACCAGCTCGCCGCCAAGTTGCAGGCGAGCGAGAAACCGCAGCGCGAAAAACCCAGCGGCGGGAAGCGGTGATCCCATTTTTTCCGCTGGGAGTGTACAGAGCGCGGGAGCCGGGTCAAGCCTCTCCGCTTCGCTCCGACCGCCGCGCGGCGCACCAAGAACGTGCGGGCTTGACCCGGCTCCCTCTCCGCTCCTGTGTTGCTTCCAGCTAGGAAAAAATGTGATGGAAAAATGGGAGTCAGGACGGGCGAGCGAGCACAGCTGGCTATCGCCGTTTTCGTGTTCGCTTTACCGGTGCGCTGCGTTTCGGTTCGGGAATCTGCTTCCCATCCTTAAGGAGCTTCTGTAGGGCGTCGTTGAGTTGCTGTTCGAGTTTCGCTTCGTCCAGAGAGTCTGTGTGTCCAATGCGCAAGACTGTTTCTTCGCGAAACTCGTTGCCGCTATGAACACGACGCACGATCAGTTCCAGCGGATGAGAGGGATGATCCCCTTTCCTGATCCCTTCGCTTCTGGCCTTGATAATCGTGGCGATCAGGTTAATGACGCTCGTTGCCAAACCGACGCCTGCCGCGATGTACACCAACAACTCGGGGCCGCTTTCATGTTCTTCAAAAGCAAAACCGGAGTCGCGAGGGGACAGCTTGCGCAGGCTCTGGTCGATCAGTTCATAAGCGCGTGGCGAATGCTCGCGGTGAAAACATCCTGAGGTGATCCGCACTTTAATGGAAACGGCCGCTTCGCCCGGCAACGGTGCTCGCCCGGACTCGAAATGACGCATGCGTCCGCGGAAGGTTTCCTGCCAGCCAGTGTCCACAGTTCTACCTCCGGGAACGAAACGTACTCAGGACCAGCAAAAAAGAAAACCACGGCAGCCTCTCTGCGTTCTATGGGTGTGCAGAGTTAAAGTGGCCGTTGTCGTTGGAAGCCACGAGAGAGTTAATCAGACGAATGACCGCGCGCTGATCCCGTTCCGGCAATGACGCCATCCGCTGAAATCTTTTCCAAAGCCGCCGCTTCTGTGGGTTCTCTTGATCGAGCTTCGCCGGTTTCGCACCGAGCAGTTCATCGGTGGAGACGCGAAGAGCACGAGCCAGGGGGATCAGTGCCGCCGCAGTTGGAAACTCCGCTTCCGTTTCGTAATAGGAGATCGCGCGCTGGGTAGTTTCCGCAGCCTTTGCAAGTTGAATCTGAGTGAGGCCGCGCGCTTGTCGGAGCGCAACCAGGCGCTTGCCGAAAGCGGTCTGTGCTGGTTTTTTGGCTGGCATCTCAGCGGCGATTGTAAAGTCCACTTTCGGAACCTCCTGAATTACGTTGCTAGTATAAACGTAGTGCGTATATACTCGCGAACAGTTTTAGAGAACCGAAAAAATACACAAACTTCTTGACAGGGTTTTTTGCAAAGACCATGAAAACGAGCAAAAGGAGGTGCAGAGCATGGCGCGGATCGCGGAGAGCGAGATCGAGCGGTTGAAGCGGGAAATCTCGGTGCAACGTCTGGCGGAAGGGCGCGGGGTGAAACTGAAGCGCCACGGCGCGGACCTGATCGGACTGTGCCCCTTCCACAACGATCACGAGCCGTCACTGGTGATCACGCCGAGCAAGAATCTGTGGAACTGTCTGGGAGCGTGCCGCCGAGGTGGAACCGTCATCGACTGGATCATGCTGGCCGAGGGCGTCAGTTTCCGTCACGCGGTCGAGCTTCTGCGGGAGGACTTGCCGCTCGCGAGCAACAACACGCGGCCAGGTGTGCAGCGATCCACGGTGCCCAAACTGCCCGCGCCGGTCGAACGCACTGCCGATGACAGCATATTGCTGTTGCAGGTGGTGAGCTTCTACCAGGAGAGCCTGAAGCAGAGTCCCGAAGCACTGAAGTATCTGGAGAGACGCGGCCTGCAATCGGCGGAAATGATCGACACGTTCCGGCTGGGCTTTGCCAATCGCACCATCGGCTACCGTTTGCCTGCATCGAACCGCAATGCTGGCGCAGCGCTGCGCGGACGTTTGCAGAAACTCGGCATCTACCGCGAGAGCGGGCACGAGCACTTCAACGGCTCGGTGGTGATTCCGATCTGCGATCTGAGCGGCCAGGTGGTGCAGATGTACGGGCGTAAGATCACGCCAAATCTGCGCCCAGGAACACCCGATCACTTGTACCTGCCGGGACCGCATCGCGGAGTGTGGAACGAAACGGCGCTCGCCGTCTCGAAAGACATCATCCTCTGCGAAGCGCTGATCGACGCGCTGACCTTCTGGTGCGCGGGCTATCGCAACGTGACCGCGATCTACGGTGTGAACGGCTTTACCGAGGAACACCGCGCGGCGTTCCAAAAGCACGGCACGCAGAGAATCTATCTCGCTTACGACCGCGACGAAGCCGGAGAAGGCGCGGCGCAGGAGCACGCCGCGCAGTTGATGGAGATAGGCATCGAGTGTTTCCGGGTGCAGTTTCCGAAGAACATGGACGCCAACGAATACGCGCTCAAGGTGCAGCCCGCGTCGAAGAGTTTAGGAATCATGCTGAATCGCGCCGCATGGCTGGGCAAGGGCGAGCGGCCCACTGTGGCGGTGATCGAACCAGTGAAGGCCGAACCAGCAAAGATCGAGCCGGTGAAGGTCGAGCCGCCACCAGAGCCAGCGCCGCAGATCGAAGCGCAGACTCACCAACAAACCGTCGAGACTCTCGCCGCACCGATCCTCGGGGAAAAATCAGAAGAAAAAAACGAACCCGCAGCTAAAGAAGAAAATGCAATCCCACTGCCAGCCTCTCTTCCGGCTGCGCCGGTCATCGAGGAACCAGAAAAAGTTTTTTCTTTAGCCGCCCAGCCGCAGAGCGAGAGCAGCGAAGAATCCGCGCCGATTCCGCCGACGCCAGCAGCGCCCGCGCGCAGCGAGTGGCAGGTGCTCGATGCGCCGGTCGAGATCAAAGGCGACGAGATCATCATCCATCAGGGCGACCGCCGCTATCGGGTGCGTGGACTGGCGAAGAACATGAGCTATGAGTTGCTGCGGATCAATCTGCTGGTATCGGGCAAGAACACGCGCGGCGAGAACGTGTTCCACGTGGACACGTTCGATCTGTACTCGGCGCGGCAGCGCACGGTGTTCCTCAAGCAGGCCGCCGAAGAGTTAGGCGTGAAGGATGATGTGATCCGCCGCGATCTCGGCCACGTGCTCTTGCAACTGGAGGCGCTGCAGGATCAGCAGATCAAGCAGGCGCTAGAGCCGGAGGAAAAACAAATCCCGATCGGCGAGCACGAGCGCGAGGCAGCGATGGAACTGCTGCGCGATCCGCGCCTCGTGGACCGCATCCTCTCCGATCTTGAACGTTGCGGCATGGTGGGCGAAGAGACGAACAAGCTGGTGAGTTATCTGGCGGTGACTTCGCGCTTGCTCGATGCGCCGCTCGCGATCCTGGTGCAGGCCAGCTCCGCAGCGGGCAAATCGGCGTTGATGGAAGCCGTGCTCGCACTGGTGCCCGAAGAACAGCAAGTGCAGTACTCGGCCATGACCGGGCAGTCGCTCTTCTACATGGGCGAAAGCGATCTGAAACACAAGGTGCTCGCCATCGTGGAAGAAGAAGGCGCGCTCCGCGCCGCCTATGCGCTGAAACTGCTGCAATCGGAAGGCGTGCTCACCATCGCCTCAACCGGAAAAGACGCAACCACGGGACGGCTGATCACGCACCAATACCGCGTCGAAGGCCCGGTGATGATCTTCCTCACGACAACGGCAATCGACCTGGACGAGGAGCTGCTGAATCGCTGCCTAGTGCTAACCGTGGACGAAGACCGCGCACAGACGCAGGCGATCCACCAGAAGCAGCGCGAAGCGCAGACGCTCGAAGGCTTGCTCGCCAAACACGACCGCAACGAACTGCTGACCACGCATCGCAACGCGCAGCGCCTCTTGAAGCCCATGCTGGTGGTGAATCCTTATGCGCGCGAGCTGACGTTCCTCGACTCGCAGACGCGGACGCGGCGCGATCACATGAAGTATCTGACGCTGATCCGCTCGATTGCGCTTCTCTACCAATATCAGCGGCCACACAAGACCGCCACGCATCGCGGCCAGACGCTTGAGTACATCGAGGTCACGAAAGACGACATCGCAATGGCGAATCGCCTTGCCCATGAAGTGCTGGGCCGCTCGCTCGACGAACTGCCGCCGCAGACGCGGCGCTTGTTGCTGCTGGTCGACGAAATGGTGCGCCAGGACTGCGAGCAGAAAAAAATCGAGCGGCAGGACTTCCGTTTCAGCCGCAAGGACGTGCGCGTGTTCTCCCGCTGGAGCGATTCGCAACTGAAGCGGCATCTGCATCGCCTCGAAGAACTGGAATATCTGGTGGTGCACCAGGGCGGACGCGGCCAGAGCATGGTTTACGAACTGGTGTTCGAGCGCCGCGAGGACAGCGCGCGGCCCGCACTACCGGGACTGATCGAGATCGAAAAGCTCTCTGGATGCGAGTACGACGGAAAGAAGTCTGGCCTCGAAAGCCAGAGGTCCGGGTCAAGTCCGGCCCAAGTTCGGGGGGCGTCCGGGAGTGGTGCGGGTCGGAAATCGCCAGCAACGACGCGGGCGGAAAGCGATTTTTACGAAGATCGTGAGAAAAACACTTCCTGGGAGCGCGAGCAAAATCCTGTCCTAGTTGTACCGCCCATCGTTGCCGCTAAGACCAACGGCGTAGCTCTCGCTGAGGTGAAGTGATGGCGCGGGTCACGAAGAAAGGCAAAGCCGACGCCGCCCGCACCACGCCGCTAGAGATCATGATGCGCGAGCATCTAGCGGCCATGCGGGTGCGAAACTACTCCGAGCAGACGGTGCACACTCGCGAGTTTCATCTCAGCTTCTTCATCCAATGGTGCCAGGAGCGCAGCATCGAAGCTCCCATCGAAGTGACCCGGCCCGTGATCGAACGCTATCAGCGCTACCTGTTTCATTACCGCAAAAAGAACGGCCAGCCCTTGAGCTTCCGTTCGCAGCACTCGCGTCTGTCGCCCTTGCGCATGTGGTTTCGGTGGATGACGCGGCAGAATCACATCCTGCACAACCCGGCATCGGAGATCGAGCTGCCGCGCCTGGGCCGCGTGCTGCCCAAGAACATCCTCTCCGCCGACGAAGTAGAAAAAATCCTGTTGTTGCCCGACATCAACGACCCTATCGGCTTGCGCGACCGCACCATCATGGAGGTGTTGTACTCAACCGGAATCCGGCGCATGGAGATCATCGGGCTGAAACTCTACGATCTCTCACTCGACCGGGGCGTGGTGTTCGTCCGCCAGGGCAAGGGCAAGAAAGACCGCTACGTGCCGATTGGAGAACGCGCAGCAGCGTGGCTCAAAAAATACATCGCGGAAGCGCGTCCCAAGCTCGCTCTCGAACCCGACGACCTGACCGTGTTCCTGACGGCGCAGGGCGAGCCGTTCAACCGCGACCACATGACTTCGACGGTGAAAGAGCGCATCGACGCGGCCAAGCTCGGAAAGACCGGAGCCTGCCACTTGTTCCGCCATACGATGGCGACGTTGATGCACGAGAACGGAGCCGATATCCGCTTTATCCAGGAGATGCTCGGCCACGCGCGACTGGAAACCACGCAAATCTACACGCAGGTGTCGATCCGCACTTTGCAGCAGGTGCATTCCGCCACGCATCCATCGGCCACACTGGAACACCACGCGGCCCCGCAACCGCTGCCTAGAATCGCTCCCGAAACCCCGCCCGGAGGACCGACTACCGAGGACCTGTTCGCCGTTCTGGACGCCGAATCGGAGGAGGAATCGGAGGACAAAGACGCATAGAGGACCGACCAAAATCCGCTCGGTTTCCTGTCCCCAAAGCCTTACAATCAGGCAGTACATGGACTCTGCTTTCCGCAGTGCAATCCCGGACTTATCTCTAGCTGCAATCGCGCAGCTAAGCGGAAACTCGCATCTGGGGTTCGCGACTAAAAATACAGCCCGGCATCCGGGCATCGAGTGGTCTAAGTCCACGCTCGCATTAGGGGTGCCGGAGTGGAGCGGAAAAACTGCGTCAGGTCCCGCTGTTGCCGCCAACAACGTCCCCGGGGGACGCGAACGCGCCATGAACTGGAGCGATAAAAACGGCAACCTATGGCTCTACGGTGGCGTAATGTATGGCGGATCGGCTTTTGGCGACCTTTGGGAGTACAGCCCCTCAACCAACATGTGGACCTGGGTCAGTGGAAGCAGCACGCCGGATATGGCTGCCGTCTACGGCACGCAAGGAACTCCCGGTGTCTCCAACTTCCCGGGGTCGCGGTCCGACGCGGTTGGTTGGACCGACAATGCTGCCAACTTATGGCTATTCGGGGGAGCGCAGCAAGATGCAGAAGGAATTGGCTTGCTGAACGACCTCTGGCGTTACCAGCCATAAGTTTGCTGAGAATCCTCCGTCCTTGCGTTTTCATCGGCGTCACTTCTCTATGACATGGAGTGCTTCCGCAGCTCGGAACCGGAATCCCAGTGTTGTTGTTCGCGTCACGCTGATAGCAACAGTTATCGTGCCGCTGCCCTACCCTGACACAATGGAACAACCGCCCAAAATCTGTTACGAAGCCGTGCAGAACGCGAAAAGTTAAATCCTGAAGCGCTCATTGATCCCCTATCCGGGCACACCTCCCTGTGATTGAAATCACATACCTTCTCAGTCGCTCACGCTAACGTCAGAAGGGACCGTTCGCTGCAGCGGGAGGGGCTTTCCATGTCGATTGCGACCCCAAGTACTACACGCGTTCTGAACTCCGCGCTCGAAACCAAGATCATGAGCGCCGCCGAGGCTGCAGCCCTGATCCGCTCCGGCGACCAGATCGGCATGAGCGGATTTACCGGCTCCGGCTATCCCAAGGCCGTGCCCATGGAACTGGCTCGCCGCATCGCCGACGCGAACTTCCGCGGGCAGAAGTTTCAGGTCAGCGTCTTCACCGGCGCCTCCACCGGACCAGAACTTGACGGCGCACTCGCCATGGCGGGAGGCATTCATCTCCGCCTGCCCTACCAGTCCGATCCTGAGACACGCAAGCGCATCAACGCCGGCGAAATGGAGTACATGGACATTCACCTGAGCCATGTCGCTCAATTCGTGGAATACGGATTCCTCGGCAAACTTGACGTCGCGCTCATCGAAGTCACGGCAATACTCGAAGACGGACGCGTCGTGCCAAGCTCTTCGATCGGCAACAACAAGACGTGGGTCGATCAGGCCGAACGCATCATTCTCGAAGTGAACTCCTGGCAACCGGCAGCGCTCGAAGGCATGCACGATATTTATTACGGTCTGGAGCCGCCGCCGAATCGCGGTCCGATCCCGCTGGTGCGTCCCGGCCAGCGCATCGGCACGCCGTATCTCAAGGTTCCCGCCGAGAAAATCGCAGCCATCGTGCTCACGAATTCTCCCGATCGCAACAGCGCCTTCAAGACCCCCGACGACGCGTCCAAGCGCATCGCCGGGCACATTCTGGAATTCCTGACCTGGGAAGTGAAGAAAGGCCGCATGCCGGCAAATCTTCTCCCGTTGCAGTCGGGCGTGGGCAACATCGCGAATGCAGTCCTGTTTGGCCTGGAGGAAGGTCCGTTCGAGGGCCTGACTTCCTACACCGAAGTCATTCAGGATGGCATGATTCGCCTCCTGAAATCAGGCAAGCTGACCTCGGCATCGGCCACGGCATTTTCTCTCAGCCCGGAAATGCTCAACCAGGTAAATGCCGATATGGCCAGCTATCGCGATCGCATCGTGCTCCGTCCACAGGAAATTTCGAATCATCCTGAAATCATCCGCCGGCTCGGCGTGATCGCCATGAACGGCATGATCGAAGCCGACATCTACGGCAACGTCAACTCGACCCACGTCATGGGATCGCGCATTCAGAACGGCATCGGCGGCTCCGGCGATTTCGCCCGCAATGGCTATCTCTCGATCTTCATGGCCCCATCTACGGCGCAGACCGGGACAATCTCCACCATCGTTCCCATGGTTTCCCACGTCGACCACACCGAGCATGACGTCCAGGTCGTCGTCACCGAGCAGGGATTGGCCGACCTGCGCGGTCTTTCACCCCGCCAGCGCGCGCATCTCATCATTGAGAAATGCGCCAGCCCGGACTACAAGCCTCTGCTCCTCGAGTATCTGTCGCGAGCGGAACGGCTCTCCTACGGCAAGCACACGCCGCATCTCCTGACCGAATCGCTGGGCTGGCACAACCGCTATCTCCGCACCGGCAACATGAAGCCGCGGGAGGAGAACTGAGGAGAAGTGGGCGACCGCGTGGAAGAGCGGCCCCTTCAGGGCCGCGTTCGATTTCGCTGAAAACGGCCTTCAGGCCCCGTGAGCTTCCCTGGGCTCTGTGTTACGTCCAATACGTCCGATCCAAGCTCCGGTATTGAATCGCCTCCGCAATATGCTTCGGCTCCAGATTCGCCGAGTCTTCCAGATCGGCGATGGTTCGCGCGACCTTCAGAATGCGGTCGTGCGCGCGCGCGCTCAGCCCCTGCTGGGTCATGGCGCGTTCCAGCAGCCGCTCACAGTCGAGGGAAAGTTCACAGAAAACTCGAATGTGCCGCGACGACATCTGCGCATTGCAGTAAAGTTTCTCGCGGGAGGTCGCGAACCGTTCCAGCTGTTTCTGGCGCGTCCGCAGCACGCGCTCGCGAATCTTGGCCGAGTCCTCCGGCACGCTCGTCGACCGCATCTCTTTGTAATTCACCGCCGGCACATCGATGTGAATGTCGATTCGGTCCATCAGCGGCCCGGAGATCTTCGAGATATACCGCTGGATCATCGGCGTGGTGCACTGGCAGTCGCGCGAGCGGTCGTTGTGAAATCCGCAGGGGCAGGGATTCATCGCCGCCGCCAGCATAAAGCGCGCCGGAAACGTCAGCGACATCGAGGCCCGAGCAATCGACACGGTCCCGTCTTCCAGCGGCTGGCGCAGCACTTCCAGCACATTGCGCGGAAACTCCGGCAGTTCGTCGAGAAACAGCAGCCCGTTGTGCGCCAGCGAAACCTCACCCGGCCGCGGGATCACCCCTCCGCCAATCAGTCCAGCATCGGAAATCGTATGGTGCGGCGAGCGATACGGCCGCGTCCCCACCAGCCCCGTTCCCTGGTCCAGCACGCCGGCCACGCTGTGAATCTTGGTCGTCTCCAGCGCCTCCTCAAACGTCAGCGGCGGCAAAATAGTCGGCATGCGCTTGGCCAGCATGGTCTTGCCCGAACCCGGCGGCCCGATCATCAGAATGTTATGCCCGCCGGCGCAGGCAATCTCGATCGCCCGCTTGGCCGTCTGCTGGCCGCGCACATCCTTAAAGTCGACAAAGAACTGCTGCGCCTCGCGCAGCAGAGAATCGCCGTCGGCCTTGATCGGAACGATGCCATTCCCGGAATTCACGAAGTGAATCACATCCAGCAGCGACCGCACGGGATACACTTCCACGCCGCCAACCATCGCCGCTTCCTTGGCATTCGCCTCAGGAACGACCATCCGCGTAATCTTCCGTCCGCGTGCTTCGAGGGCGATGGGCAGCGCTCCACGAACCCCGCGCACCCCGCCGTCGAGCGAAAGCTCGCCCACAAACAGGCAATCTCCAATGTCTTTCTTCGTCAGCCCGCCATACGCCCCTACAATGCCCAAAGCCATCGGCAGGTCAAATCCCGATCCTTCCTTCTTAATGTCGGCCGGAGCCAGATTGATGGTGATATGCGTGGGCGGAATGTCGTATCCGCAGTTCTTCAGCGCCGCCCGCACCCGGTCCCGGCTCTCCCGCACCGCGGCGTCGGGCAATCCGACGGTATGAAAGTGGTCCTGGTCGCACTTGATTCCCGAACAGTCGACTTCCACCTGAATAATGTTGGCGTCGATGCCGTAAACCGCGGCGCTGAGCGTCTTGTAGAGCATGAGTTGCGCAGAGATAGCTGGGCGGGGCGAAGGCACACGAGCGCCTCCGCTTCGTCCCAAGCGTCCGGCTATCCACCTTACGATCTCTGGAACGGCGCTGGCTGTGACGGCTGTCACCATAGCCTGTGGAAATCTTCGCGTGGCTGCCACGAGGCAATCGCAATCCCTCTATTTGCCTGTCTCTCGGCCCAACTCCGTTTAATTGTTTTGTCTCATGCTTTTTGATGACCGACTGGGAACATGCCCGCAAACCATATTGTTCGCTATCCTCTCAACAGGATAGGATGAGCTAGATTGTTGCCCTCCTCCGCCCAATGACCACGGACTCACCCAAACCTTCGCGCCCGCCTCGTTCGCCTGGAAATCTTGACCGCGAGGAATCTCAACTCTGGCGCTGGGCACTTTGGTTCATGATTTTTCTGGCCGCCGCCCTCGCCGCTCTGCTCTGGGAGCGCCTGGAGAACGTTCCTTACCAGCTGCGTGCCATTCCGATCGGTGTACTGGCCCTGTCGGTCCTGTTCGCCGTCTACGCCTATGGCCGCAAGCGTGAAGTCGGTGAATTGAAGGTTCTTCTCCACGGGCTGCAGGAGCATGTCGGCGCGGCGCCGTCGGAAGAGCAGCTGGACCAGCTCAGCCAGGTGATCCAGCGCTCGCAGCGCAACTTCAAGGAGCTGATCGACTCCATCGACGACCCGGCTTGCGCAGTATCGCTCGACGGCACGCTGCGGACCGTCAACAAGCGCGTCAGCGACTTGGCCCGACTGCCCTACTCCGAGCTGGTCGGGCGCAGGATCTACGACCTGATCGAGGAACCGAATCGCGAAGACATCGAACGCGGGTTAGGCCGGTTCCTGGAATCCAGGCGCTGGACCGGCACCGCGAAGATTCAGCTGAAGAACAGTTCCCGGCCGCTTTACTTCGATTGCGTCGTAAACGGCATCGTGAAAGGCGACGAAGTCGTCGGCGCCAGCATCCTGGCCCGCGACGTCACCGAGCAGCGCGAAAAAGAAATGCGCTTTACCGCCTTGTTCGAAACCCTGCAGGAGGGCGTCTACTTCAGCACGCCCGATGGACAGCTGCTCGACGCCAATCCTGCTCTCGTCGCCATGCTGGGATACGCGGAAAAAAGAGATCTCTTGTCCGTCGACGCGGCGGCGCTGAACTTCGAGGGCGGACAGCCCGTCCTTGGCCGGGCCGCGGACGACCGTGGCGGCGTCCGCACCCGTGAGGTCAAACTTCGCCGCAAGGATGGCACTCCGGCGATCTTTCTCGATTCCTCTCGAGCCGTGTGGGATGCGTCCGGCAACATCATCCGCTACCAGGGCACTCTGGTCGACATCACCGAAAAACGCAAGATGGAGCGCCAACTCGCGCAGCAGGAAGAATTCCGCCAGCGGCTGCTCGAGAGCTTCCCCGATCTGATCCTCGTCGTCGATCTTGAGGAGCGCTACACCTTCGTGAGTTCCCGGTCCCAGGAACTGCTCGGTTATGCGCCCCAGGACATGATGGGGAAAAAGATCTCTGACTTGGAAGATCAGTCGTCGGAATTGGCGGTGCTGTATCGCTCGATCGTTTCGGGCGAGCAGGTCATCGCCTCGGCGGAATATGGAGCACGCCATCGCGACGGCAGTTGGCGGACCATGCGAGCTTCCGGCAGTCAACTGGTCGATGCCGAAGGCAGGGGTTCCGAGGGCAGGGGTTCCGAGGGAAAGATCAGCGGAGCCATCATTTCCGTTCGCGATATTACCATGGAGCGGAAACTCGAACAGCAAGTCGTCCAAAGCGAACGCCTCGCAGCCATGGGAGCCATGATCGGCGGCGTGGCCCATGAACTCAACAATCCTCTGACCAGCATCCTCGGCGTCAGCGAGCTGCTGCAGGACACCGAGACCAACGAAACTTCGCGCAAGCAGCTTGCCATGCTGCAGCAGCAGGCGCGCCGTGCCGCGGACATCGTCCAGAACCTCACTTATTTTTCGCGACCTCCCGCTCCCGGCAAGAGCGCCATCAATCTGCTGGAGGTCGTCGAGCGCACCTTGAACCTGCACGCCTATTCGCTGCGCAAGAACAACATCACGGTCGATTTTCTGAAAACGCCGGGCGCTCCGCTGGCCCTGGGCGATCCTCATCAGCTCATGCAGGTATTCCTGAACTTGATTGTCAACGCCGAGCAGGCCATCCGCGAAGCTCGCGACCGCGGTACGTTAAGAATTCGCCTGGGCAGAACCGGCAACTCCGCGTGGGTTAGCTTTCACGACGACGGCCCGGGGATTCCAAAAGAAAACCTCTCCAGCATCTTCGACCCCTTCTACACCACCAAGCGCCCCGGACGCGGCACCGGATTGGGCCTAAGCATCTGCAAGTCAGTCATGAAAGAACACAACGGCAGCGTAGAAGCCGCCAATGCCCCCGACGGCGGAGCAGTCTTCACTGTGACCTTGCCAGTAGCCGGACCAACGTAACGACCCATGTGGTGACGGCCGCCTCGGCCGTCCAAGCGAGGGCGAAGCCCCGCGCCACTACCAATTCCCCCCGACCCGACCCATGTGGTGACGGCCGCCTCGGCCGTCCAAGCGAGAGCGAAGCTCCGCGCCACTACCAATTCCCCCCGACCCGACCCATGTGGTGACGGCCGCCTCGGCCGTCCAAGCAAGGGCGAAGCCCCGCGCCACTACCAAATCCCCGCGAGCTAGCCCAGAAAGAAATTCTCCACACCGGGTCTATCTCTCCACCGCCATCGCCACCGCATTCCCGCCACCCAAACACAGCGCGGCAATCCCGCGCTTCACATCCCGCCGGATCATCTCATAAATCAGCGTCACCAGAACTCGCGCCCCGCTCGCTCCAATCGGATGGCCAATCGCAACCGCGCCCCCGTTCACATTGACTTTGTCGGGATTCAATCCCAACTCCCGCATCACCCCCAAAGCCTGCACCGAGAACGCCTCATTCAATTCGTACAGATCGACATCCTCATTCTTCCACCCGGTCTTCTCCCAGATCTTCCGCACCGCGCCCACCGGAGCCATCATCACCCACGCCGGATCGATGCCGCTCGTCGCCTGCGCCACGATACGAACCATCGGCTTCGCGCCCAGCTCCTTCGCTCGAGTCGCGCTGGTCACCACCACCGCGGCAGCCCCGTCGTTCACGCCGGGTGCATTCCCCGCGGTAACTGTCCCATCTTTCTTGAACGCCGGCTTCAACGCTCGCAGGACTTCGATCGTCGTGTCCTCGCGCGGAGATTCATCCTTATCGAAGATCACCGGAGCCGCGCCCTTCTTCTTCGCCGGAATCTCCACCGGCACGATCTGCGACTTGAATCTGCACTCCTTGATCGCCGACACCGCCTTGCGGTGCGAGTTCACCGCAAACTCGTCCTGCTCCTCGCGCGTGATGCCGTATTTCTCCGCAACGTTCTCGCCGGTAATCCCCATGTGGTAGTCGTTGTAGATATCCCACAATCCATCGTGCACCATGGAATCGACGATCTGCGCATTGCCCAGCCGGTATCCCTTGCGCGCCTGCGGCAGCAGATAAGGCGCGTTCGTCATCGACTCCATCCCGCCCGCAACGACGATTGAACTGTTTCCGGTCTGAATCGCTTGTGCAGCCAGCGCCACGGCTTTCAATCCCGAGCCGCACACCTTGTTGATTGTCATGGCACCTACCGCCGAAGACAGTCCGCCAAAGATCGCTGCCTGCCGCGCCGGATTCTGACCGAGGCCGGCGGAGACAACGTTGCCCATGATGCACTCATCAATCTCTGCGACCTCGACGTCCGAGCGCTTCACCGCCTCGCGCACCGCAATCGCGCCCAGTTGCGGCGCACTGAAATCCGACAGGCTGCCTTGAAATTTTCCTACCGGAGTCCGGCAGGCCGAGAGGATGACAACATCGTCAAAAGAGGCCATGAATCAAGCTCCCACGAAGATTTCGCGCTCTCATTATAGATGTATGCCAGGGAGAATCGCTTCATCGCAGACAGACTCCAAGCACTGCGAGATCCGCGAAGAAAATATCCTTCTTCCGTGCCGCCGCAGGTGCTCGCTCGCACGTTCCCTCATTCCTCAGACACCGAAATCGAGTCTGCTTCCCTCCACGACTCGAAAAATTCGACCGCCTCCTGCCGCATGGTTCAGCGGCATGACTTTCGTACAGCGACCTCACACCACTTGCATCATCATTTTTCTCTTGACTTCATTTTTCAATAACTCTATGTTTCAACTAGTTGCAACAAAACATCGTTGCAAATTTTCCATGAAGAATGGAAGGGAGAATAGGAACCATGGCAACCAAGAAAAAGGCAAAGAAGAAAAAGAAGCATTAAGAAAGTTCAGTACGAGTCAAAAAGGGGACGCCAAAAGCGTCCCCTAAGTTTTTTTGTCACCAAACTCCAACCCGGCCGCGCCTCAGTTGATCGGCGTCGCCAGCGCCGGAGCGCGATGCGGAATGCGTTTCTCCTTCTCCGGACACAGGCTGCGATAAGCGCAGAAGTTGCAATGGATGCCGGGCTTCGCATCGAACTTCCCTTCCGCAATCTTCTTCGCAGCATCCTCCACTCGCGCGCGAGCCGCGACCAGATCGCTCTCGCTGCGCGTCGTAAACACCGGAACGTTCTCCTCCAGATTATGAAAGCTCAGCGTCCCGACCTTGTATCCCCACTTCTCACGAGCCGCGATCGCATACAGCGATAGCTGCAAACTCTCGTCGGCGTCTTCCTGATCGCGAGCCTTGCCCGTCTTGTAATCGACCACGGCAACGGTTCCGTCGGGCCGGCTGTCGATCCGGTCGATCCGGTCGATCCGCCCCACCACCGTGACAGGACCGATATGAATCTCGAACCCCTCCTCTGTATGCAGAACCTGCGAAGCAGGCGCCGATCGCACCGATGTAAGGAACTCCGCTAACTGCGCGACACCCTGCTTCTCATAAAGTTCGTGCTGGTAAGCTTCCCGTATTCCCGCCGAAGCGAGATCCTCGCGGAACTGCCCGATGAGTTCCTCGTCACTCTTCGCCCGCCCCAACCGCACCGAATCAAAATAAGTCTTGAGCACGCGATGGATCGCGGCGCCATACTGCATAGCGGCAGCCGGCTCGCCCGCAATGCGCCAATCGCGCTCCAGCTTGAACCGCAACCCGCAACGCTCGTAGGTATCGACCGCAGAGGCGCTCAGCCGCGAGTGCAACCCCTCCAGTACCGGCAACTCGAACCACCGATTCGTCTGCGACTCCGCCGGGTAGGCCAAAGAAGTTGCCGCGAAAATCTCCAGTTTGCCCTGCGCTCCGCTCGCCGGAATCGCTCGCAACCAGGGCGCAAGACTCCGGTTCTCGATCAGCTCGCGCATGTAGCCGTCGGGATTTTTGTTGGCCTTCCCTTTTCCCTGCTTCGAATAAATGCGCAGCGTGTCTCGCGCCCGGGTCATGGCCACGTAGAACAATCGCCGCTCTTCCTCTTTGTGCAGCACGGAATCGTCAGCCTCGGTGAGCGAATCGGCATCGCGCAATTCCCGGGGAAACGCCACCAGCGTCTCCTTATACGAACTCGGAAAAGAACTGGCATTGGCTCGAAGAATAAAGACGTGCGCGAATTCCAGTCCCTTGGCCCCATGCACCGTCATCAGCCGCACCGCGTCCTCCGCGTCTCCGGATTGCAACGGAATCACGCCGCCGGCCTCGCGGAAATATGCCAGATAGTCAACCAGCTCCTCCAGATCGGTGCTCCGGTTGACCTTCTTCTTTTCCCAGTCGGCCACGAATTGCAAGGCCGCCTTAAGAATCGGCGAAGCCGCGTCCAGCCCAAACTTTCCGACAATAATCTCCAGCGCAGCCCGCGCCTTAACCCCACGCCGCCGAATTTCCTCGCGGGCGCTCGCGATCGCAGCCAACACGTCAGCACCGCCATCGACCCGGCCAAGGGCGGAGGACAACGGCACGACCTTGCTCTCACGGCTCTCGCGCGCAATCGCTCGTAGAACCTGCCGAAGCTGCCCGGCATCGACATGAAAACGCGGAAGCGCTGCCACGCGAAACAGGCTCACGTCGTCTCCGGCCGAAACAATGGCGTTCAAACACGCAAACAGATCGCGCGCCTCCGGCGTATCGGAAATGTCCATGCTCTCAATGACGAAAGGAATATCGGCTTCCGCCAGTTCGTGCACCACCTCATCGCGCTGGTAGTGCGAGCGGTAGAGAACGCCAAAGTCAGACCACTTGCAGCGGGACTTCTTATGCGCATCACGCAGGCAACCCACCAGCTCCGGAGCCTCCGCATCTTTATGCGCGAGCACAACCACCGACACCGGAGAACTCACAAGTTGAGTCCCCGCTTTCGCCGCAGCCTCTTCGCGCGCCGACTGCAAAGGCGCGCGCTTATAGGCGAGCGCTCCATCAGGATTTCTGGCGAAGACCGGCGGATTCTCGTCGATCAGCGCAAAGGCGCTGCGAAGAATCGGCGTGGTCGAACGCCGGTTCTTGTCCAGAACCACGACCCTTGCGCCGGCGAAGTGCCGATGAAACAACTCAAACGCAGCGCTCGAAGCCCCGCGAAAACGGTAAATCGCCTGATCGGGATCGCCGACCGCGAAAATATTTCCCTGCGCCCCTGCGAGCCGAGCCAGAATCTTGATCTGCGCGAAGTTCGCGTCCTGAAATTCGTCGGCCAAAATGAACCGAGCGCTGGACCGCGCCTGCGCCAGAACATTTTCGTCGCTGTGCAGCAACCCGTGCGCGCGCGTAATCATGTGGCTGAAAGTTCCCAGATTCTCTTCCGCGAGCCAGCGCTCCATGGTCGAGTAAACGCGAGCGATCTCCCGGCAGCGCCCGAGAACTTCGGCGTCATCCAGAACATTTTTCGACTTGGCGACCCGCGGCATGGGAACCTCGCCCCGCTCCAGCCGCTCGACATATCGCGAATATTTTTCCGGAGTCACCAGCTCGTCATGGCAGCGGCTCACAAACTCCAGCAGGTCGTTCAGGAACTGCGCCGGGCTGGCCGCCCGAATATAGTGCTCCAGATGAAGCTCGCGCATGTGCCGCCGCAGGTAAATCCAAAGATCCTTTTCATCGAGAACCCCGAAATCCTGGTGCACTCGTTTCAGCAGACCCAAACAATAATCGTGAAACGTGGTCGCCTGCACTTCTTTGCCATCCAGCAACCTGCGCAGACGCTCACGCATTTCGTCGGCGGCGTTGACCGTGTAGGTGAGCGCAAGAATCTCGCCGGGTTGCGCGTGGCCTTCGCGCACCAGCCGTTCGATGCGATAGGTGAGAACCGAAGTCTTGCCCGTCCCGGCGCCGGCCACGACCAGCATCGGACCATTCACATGCTCAATGGCCTCGCGCTGCCGGTCGTCGGGAATGAACCCAGCGGGGCTCGCGTTGGACTTTGCAGACGGCATTGCGGCTCAGGATATCACTTACCAGTAGCGGATAACGGCTGGCCGAGTTCAGAGAAAACGACAGCAGTACCGGCGATGGCCGCAGTCTCGGCCCGAAGGATCGTCTGACCTAGAGAAGCGGATATCCATTCCGCCTTTTGGAATGCTTGAAGTTCTTCCGCCGACCATCCGCCCTCGGGGCCAACCGCAAGAAGTAGGTCATGGATCCGGGCAGATGCGATCAAATCGCGCAGCAAAATCTGCCGCTCCGCTTCCGCCAGCACAATTCGCAACGATCCGGGCCGCGTGATCACATCACCCAACTTGGACGGAGCCTCAATCTCCGGCGGCCCTTCGCGCCGCGACTGCTCCGCGGCTTGCAACGCAATCCGCCTCCACCGCTCCACGCGCTTCCCCGCCGCAGCCGCCAAGTGCGCATCCGTGCGCCGCGCGATCACCGGAACAATCCGCGCCACGCCCAGTTCCGTGCATTTCTCGATCGCCCACTCCATGCGATCGAACTTGAACACGGCCAGCAGCAGAGTCACTCGCGCCACCTCGACTGCCGGAATTTTCTCTCCCAGCTCGAACTCCACTCGATCGCCGGCAATCGCAACAACAGTCGCGCGACGCACATCGGCCCCGGCAGCCATATCAAATTCCTGCCCAACCCGCGCCCGTAGCACGCGCACCAGGTGATCCGCGTGCGCCCCCGTGAGCGCCGCCCGATTGCCGGAGACTTCATCCGCAATCCATCGTCGGCGTGTCATGTGGTTTTTAGCAGGAGTAGCGCAGACAAAAACTTTATCCGAATATATCCTTTACCTTGCCGAGCAGCGATCGCAGCAACGGCTGGTTATCGACTTTCGACAACACATCCAGTTCCTGCAGCAATTCTTTCTGGCGTTTGTTCAGTTTGGTCGGCACCTGCACCCGAACCTCGACATACAAGTCGCCTTTGCCGTGGCCGTTCAACACCGGAACGCCCTTATTCCGGATGCGAAACATCGCTCCAGGTTGCGTCCCATCGGGAATTTTCAGCGTATGCTCGCCATCCATGGTCGGCACGCGAATTTCAGCGCCCATCGCGGCTTGCGCCACCGAAATCGGGACCACGCAGTGCAAATCGTTGCCCTCGCGCGCGAAGAAAGCGTGCTCCTTCACGTGCAGCACCACGTACAAATCGCCGGCCGGCCCGCCGGACTGTCCCACTTCCCCCGCTCCCGAAAAACGAATCCGCGTTCCATCTTCCACGCCCGGCGGAATTTTCGCGTCCACGCTCCGCTGCCGCAGGACGCGGCCTTCGCCTTTGCACTTCGCGCAGGGATCGGTAATCACGCTCCCCGTCCCCTGGCAGTTCGGGCAGGTGCGGGCAATGCTGAAAAATCCCTGCTGATAACGAACCTGCCCGCGTCCCCCGCAGGACCGGCAACTGGTCGCACCCTTGCCCGGAGCGGCTCCCGAGCCGCGGCACTCTTCGCAGGCCTCGTGCCGGCGAACCTCGACTCGCGTCTCCGTGCCGAAGAAAGCCTCTTCAAATTCCAGCGTAATGTCTTCGCGAAGATCGGCCCCGCGCTGCACCCGGCTGCGGCGGCGTCCGCCCGAGCCTCCACCAAACATGTCGCCAAAGCCAAAGAACTCCCCGAAAATATCGCTGAAGTCCTGAAAAACCGTCGGATCGATTCCCGCTCCACCGCCAGACGCCCCGCCCAACCCGGCATGACCGTAGCGGTCGTACACCGCGCGCTTTTCCGAATCCGCAAGCACGGCGTAAGCCTCGCTCACTTCTTTGAACTTCTCCTCCGCGTCCGGATTATTCGGATTCCGGTCAGGATGAAACTGCAGCGCCAGCTTCCGATAAGAACTTTTCAGCTCCTGCTCCGTCACCGTGCGGCTCACGCCCAGCACTTCGTAGTAATCGCGTTTTGCGTTCGTCGTCAGAAAATAAACCTCTCTTCACCAATAAAATCCAGGCAGATTGTCATCCTGAAAGAAAGACCCCAGGCAACTCGTCATCCTGAACGCCGGCCCAAAGCCAGCGCGAGGGACCTCAGCCATTGCTGACTCAGTCAGCGCAGTCGACCCGAGAGCGCGTTCCCACTGTTTCACGGATTCTTCGCGACCTTCACCATCGCCGGACGCAGCAGCCGTTCCTTGAACTTGTACCCGCGCTGCAATTCCTCGAGCACCTCATGGTCCGCAGCATCGGAGGTCTCCACCATTTCAATCGCTTCGTGAAAGTGCGGATCGAATAGTTCGCCCTTGGCAGGAATGGCGCGCACGCCCAGCTTCGCCAACGCATCCTGCAGCTGCTTGTAGATCAGTTCCACTCCGCTGCGAAAATCGCCTGGCTCCGACTTCACCTGCAAAGCGCGTTCAAAGCTGTCAATCACCGGCAGCAGCGACTTGATCGCGTCCAGCGTAGCGAAATCGCGAAAGTCCTGCTGCTCCTTGGCGGCGCGACGGCGCGCATTTTCAAATTCCGCCTGCGTCCGCGCCAGCCGATCGAGCAGCGAGTCGCGCTCCGCCTTCAGCTTCTGCAACTCCGCGTTCGATGCCTCATCCGCGGCCGCCGAACTCCCAGCCGTTGCCGGAGAATTTTCGTCTCCGTCGGCGGGAGGCAGCTCGCGCTCCACATCCAGCGCTTCCGTCTCCGATTTTCCGTTCGATTTTCCCATCACCACGTTCCTTACTCCGATTCATTCAGGATCTTGTCAAACAGCCGCGCAATGTAAGACACCGCGGTAATCGTGTGTTGATAATCCATTCGCGTCGGCCCAATCACCGCCAGCGAACCCATCACTTCATTGCCCGCGTGCGCCGGCGCTCCGATCAAAACAAAATTCTGCATCGAGGGCAGCGCCTGGTCGAGTCCAATCACCACCCGCACCGCTTCCTGCTTCACGTCGAGGTAAGCCCCGAGCAGCTGGACAACTTTCTCCTTTTCCTCCAGCGTCTTCAGCATCTCCTGCAGGCGTTGCCGATCTTGTTCGCCGGCCACCAGATTCGCCGCGCCTTCCACAAACACCACCTGCGACCCCTGTTCCGCCGCCAGCGCACCCTGCTTGTAAAGCTGCTCAATCGAGTGCATCAGCCGGTCGTACTCGCTGCGCTCCTGTTCCAGGCGTCGCGCCAGTTCCGAGCGCATCGACTCCATCGTCCAGCCGCGAAAATTCTCGTTGATATACCGCGCCGCCAGGTCCAGATCAGCCTGCGACAAATCCAGCCGCAGCACCCGATCCCGCACCAGCCCGGACCGCGTCACCAGCACCGCCAGCACCTTCTGGTCGCCCAGCCGCGAAAAATACACGTGCTCCAGCGCGTTCTTCGGGCCGCTCGTCGCCACGGTCACACCTACGTTGCGCGAAATCAGCGACAGCACATGCGAAGTCCGCTCCATGAACTCCTGCACATCCGTAATCCCCGCCAGCGAATCGGAGATCATGGTCTCTTCCTGCGGCGCCAGCCGCGCATCGCCGGAAATCTGCTCCACGTAATACCGATAAGCCTCTGTGGTCGGCACACGTCCGGCGGAAGTGTGCGGCTGCTCCAGAAATCCCGCATCCGACAAATCCGCCATCACATTTCGAATCGAAGCCGGACTCAACCCCTCGCGGTTCGACCGCGCCAGCGTCCGCGACCCCACCGGCTCGCCCGTCGAGATAAACGTCTCCACGATCGCGGTCAGGATTTCGCGCTCGCGATTCCCGATATTAGGATCAGCAGGCATGTTTTCGTTGTATCAGCTATCTCGATCCGAGCGGCATCGGCCCTGGGAGACACTGCTTCCTGATCTATTTTACCTAACTATCTTAGATGCAGAAGGATAGGTTTTGAACCAAAGTTGCCCGATTGTGGACAAGACTCCCTTCGTGTAACTTCGTGTCCTTTGTGGTTATCGCCTTTGCCGAGTGCCCCATTTCTCGCGCGTCCTTTGCGCGAGAAGTGGGGATTTTGAACTCTACCCTGCTATCCTCTCCAGAAAATGAAATCCCTCCACATCGCCGTCATTGGAGCCGGAGCCTTCGGCGGATGGACCGCTCTTCATCTCCAGGAACGCGGCGCAAGAGTCACGCTGCTCGACGCCTGGGGCCCCGGCAACTCCCGTGCCTCGTCAGGCGGCGAAACGCGCATCATGCGCGGCGCCTACGGCCCCAATCAGCCCTACACAGAAATGGCCGCGCGAGCTTTGAAGCTTTGGGAAAAGTACGAGCGCCGCTGGCACCGCCAATTCCTGCACCGCACCGGCGTCCTCTGGATGACTTCGGGCCGCGACGACGCTTTCGAGCGCGGCTCAATCCCCACGCTGCGCGCCGCAAAAATCAAATATCAGGAACTATCGGCGAAACAAATGAAGAAGCGCTGGCCGCAAATCAACTTCGAAGACGTCGAATGGGGCATCTTCGAACCCGAATGCGGCTACCTCGAAGCCCGTGCCAGTTGCCAGGCCGTCGTCGACGCCTTCATCGCCGCCGGCGGCACGTACCGCCAGGATGCAGTTCTGGCCGACGGCCTTGAGAATGTCCCGCTCCGTAGTCTGAAGCTCGCTCACGGCTCACAGCTCAAAGCTCATTGCTACGTATTCGCCTGCGGCCCCTGGCTGGGCCAACTTTTTCCCGACACAATCGGCAATCTCATTCAACCCACCAAACAGGATATTTTCTTTTTCGGCGCCCCTCCCGGAGACAACCGTTTCACCGACGCCCATCTGCCCGTCTGGGGAGACCACCACGGCCATTTCTTCTACGGCATCCCCGGCTCCCCCTCCGCCGACCCCCGCCGCGGATTCAAAGTCGCCGACGACACTCGCGGCCCGGCCTTCGATCCCACAAGCGGCGAGCGCATCGCAAGCCATGAAACCCTTGCTCACATTCGCCAGTATCTAGCCTTCCGCTTCCCCGCCCTGAAAGACGCGCCGCTCCTCGAAACCCGAGTCTGCCAGTACGAGCAAACTCCCGACAGCCACTTCATCGTCGATCGTCATCCGAAAAACGAAAATGTCTGGTTGTTAGGCGGAGGCTCCGGCCACGGCTTCAAACACGGCCCCGCAATCGGCGAACTGACGGCAGATTTGATCCTGAAAGACCGCGAGCCAAGCGCGATCTGGAAGCTGGATAGATTTCAGAAGTAGAAAACGCCCTGTCATCCTGAGCGGCGTTCTTTGCCGCGAAGGATCTCTGCACTCGCTTGCACGATCGGCGGCCCCGAGCGACTCCACAGATCCTTCGCCGCAAAAGAGCGGATGACAGAATCAGCCCAACGCAACCTACTGAATCTGTATCACCCCAGCCGGTGCGGCAGCCCGAATCTCCCCCACCCGCTCCACCACTTTCCGCGCGAACTCATAGATCGACTTCGCATGTGGCGAATTCTCCCCCTCCAGCACCACCGGCTTCCCGCCGTCACCCGACTTCCGCACTTCCGGATCGAGCGCAATCGACCCCAGAAACGGCACGCTAAACTGCGCCGCCATATTCTCCGCCCCGCCCCGCGAGAAGATATCCACCTCATGCGAGCAATGCGGACACACAAAATAACTCATGTTCTCCACCACGCCCACCACATCCACCTTCATCTGCCGAAACATTTCAATCGCCTTGCGCGCGTCCTGCAGCGAAACGTCCGACGGAGTCGAAACCACCACCGCCCCCGTCAGCGGCACCGTCTGCACCAGCGACAGCGCAATATCGCCTGTCCCCGGCGGTAAATCGATCACCATGTAGTCGAGCCGTCCCCACTCCACCAACCCCAGAAACTGCCGCATGATCTGGTGCAGCATCGGACCGCGCCAGATGATCGGCTTATCCCCGGGATTCAGAAACCCCACCGAAATCACTTTCATCCCATAAGCCTCGATCGGCTCAATCCGATTCTCGCCCACCATCCGCGGCTGCGAATTCACCCCCAGCATCAGCGGAACATTCGGCCCATACACGTCGGCGTCCAGCAGCCCAACCTTATGTCCCATCCGTGCCAGCGCCACCGCCAGATTCACCGCCAGCGTGGTCTTCCCCACGCCTCCCTTGCCCGACCCCACGGCGATAATGGCGTCCACTCCCGGCAGCGGCTGCGGCCCCTGCTGCGCCGGTCCTTGTCCTTGTCCATGCTGATGCGGTGTATGCGAGCTCAAAGAATCACACTCCAGAGAGGAACTGCAGTATAGAAGATGACGCAGAACCCAGGTTCGATTATACAAGCGAAGAGTGGCTAGATATTGCAGGTGGGTGCCCCACTTCTGGCCGCCTTTGCCAGAAGTGGGGATTTTCTCTCGCCCCGCGATCGAAGACGTATGGACCTCACTAACTTGTTGTCATTCCGACGCGCGAGCGTAGCGAGACAGGAGGAACCTGCTGTTCGCCGGGTGGGTAGGCACACATTATGGCATCATCCGATGCTATAATGATGCCAAGGAGCCAGCATGAGAACCACAGTTGCCCTCGATGACGATCTCGTACGCACCGCGCAGGAGTTCACCGGCGTAGCCGAAAAAGCAGCATTACTCCGCGAGGCGCTCAAGGCGCTGATCGAGCGCGAAAGCGCCCGCCGCCTGGCCTCGCTCGGAGGCGCCATGCCGGCGCTGAAGAACATCCCGCGCCGCCGCGCGCCAAAGCGCTGATCACGAGATCATGATCCTCGCCGACACGTCAATCTGGATCGACCACCTGCGCTTCGGCAACAAAGAACTGCGCAAGCTTCTCGATCGCGGACAGATCGTAATCCATCCCTTCATCGTCGCCGAACTCGCGCTCGGCTCCCTGAAAGACCGCGCGAACACGCTAGCCCTGCTCGATCTCCTGCCGCAGGCGCGAGTAGCGCGTCCAAACGAACTCCGCCTGACGATTGAGGCCCGTCGTCTCTACAGCCTGGGCATCGGACTCACCGACGCCCACCTGATCGCCTCCACGCTCATGGACCCACCCACGCTCCTCTGGACGAAAGACAAGCCACTCCGCCGCGCCGCCGAAAATCTAGGCATCCACGCCAACCTACCCTGACACCCGGAGATCTCAACTCCCGAGGGTGCCCCGTTCAAGCTCCGCTTGAGCGGGGATTTTGTCCTCCAGCCCGGCAGACTTTTCCACAGCAAAAAATCGCGTTCCTGTGACCAACAACCTTTACCGAGAATTTCAGAAATGCAAAATTGGCAACATGCGCGGCGACCATCCAGAAACGTTCCTCCCCAACCTCGGACCGCGCGCGAACCAGTTCACCTCTAACCCCTTATCCCGCAATATTTTACCCGTAAACCCTTTCGCCTCAATATTTTACCCGGATCGCCCTCGATCCAGAACCCATAACTCCAACCAAATCAGGAATTTACCGCCGACCCCAAAAAAATATTTTGATTACCACTCAGTAACCTTCCCCCTCCAGCTCCACCTTCCCCTTGAACATGCGAAACAGGAAGAAGAAGTATCCCAGCGCCAGCACCATCCCCGGAATCCACCACGTCAATCCAACCGCCAGCCCGTGATGTCCAGCCGCAGTGTTGTAAATGGTCAAATCCAGCGCCGGGTCGGTGCTCGCCGGCAGCACCACCGGATACAGCGCAAACGCCGCCCCCACCAGCATCCCAACGATGTACAGCCCCGAAGCCACAAACGCAATTTTCTCCGCGCCCTTCAGCATCGCGTGCATCATGACCGCCAGCGCCCCGAACACGACCACCGGGATGAGAAATCCGATCGCGTGATGCTTGTAATTGTCGAGCACGCCGGGCCGGATCGAGACCGTCGCCACCAATCCCACCGCGGTCAACAGCACCTGCACCGGCCACGTCCACAACCCTACCTTGCGCGCTCGTTCATTCAGATCGCCTTCCGTTTTGACCGCCACATAGTGCGAGCCGTGCGCCGTCAGCGTGACCAGCGCAATCACGCCCGTAAGCACCGTATACCAGTCGAGAATGCCGTTATTCGTCCCCGCGCCCTGGTTCACCCGAAAGTTGGTCCACAGCGGCTCAAAGAAGTAATGATCCGCTCCCAGCGGAACCCCGCGCACCACATTTCCCAGCGCAGCCCCGAAGAAGATCGTCAGCAGCACGCTCGACACGCAGAAAATCACCTCGAAGAAGCCCACCCAAACCGGATTCTCCACGTGCCCGCGCAGTTCTATGCCGATACCCCGCAGCATCAGCAGCCACAGCACCATCATCAGTGGCAAATAGAAGCCGCTGAAGCTAGAAGCGTAGAGCTGCGGAAACGCGAAGTAGAGCGTGCCTCCGGCGGCCAGCAGCCAGACTTCGTTGCCGTCCCACACCGGACCGATGGCGCGCATGATCTTGTGCCGCTCCTCCGGCGTGCGCGCCGCGCCCAGATAAATCACGCCCGCGCCCAGATCGAATCCGTCCAGCACCACATAAGCCGCCACCATGACTGCCACAATCATGAACCAGAACGTTTCCATAGATTTTGCCCCTTAAGAAGTTGCCCCTTAAGCGTAGCGCCGGCATCCTGCCGGCTGTCGGCGATAGCGTCTCGCCATCGCGCTAGGGCCAGACGCGCCTGCGGCAGCCGCCGGAACACCGCCTGCTCAGTGTCCCGCCACCGGCTCACTCTCCGGCCCGTTCTCAATCTCCCGCCTTACCAAAAACAGGAACAAGATGCTCAGCACGGTGTACATGCCCATAAATCCCAACAGCGTGAATATGCCATTGCCGGCCGAAACCGTCTTCGAGTAACCCTCCGCCGTTCGCATGAGCGAATACACCAGCCAAGGCTGCCGCCCAATCTCCGCCGTGATCCATCCCGCGGTATTGGCAATGTAGGGAAACGGCAGCGCCAGCAGAAGAATCCACAACATCCACCGGCTCTCGAACAATCTGCCGCGCCACAACAGAAACGCAGACACCACCATGATGGCGATAAACAGCGTGCCCAGTCCCACCATGATGTGGTAGCTGAAATACAGCAGCTCGATGCTCGTCGGCCACTCGTCTTGCGGAAATGCGTCGAGCCCCTTCACCTCTGCCGTCCACGCGCGATAGGTGAGAAAACTGAGAGCGTTCGGAATGACCAGCGGGTTATCGATCTTGTGTTCCTGCATATTCGGCTGCCCAATCAGCACCAGCGGCGCGCCGGGCTGGGTGGTGAACAGAGCTTCCATCGCGGCCAGCGTCACCGGCTGATCTTCGGCCACCATGCGCCCCTGTCCGTCGCCGGTCGGAAACAGTTGCAGCACGCTGAAAATCAGTCCCGCCGCAACTCCCACCCGCACGAAAATGCGGCCATACGCTACGAACTTTCCCCACAGCAGGTAAAACGCGCCCACCGAGGCCATCACGAACGCGCCCGTAATCACGGCGCCGCTCATATTGTGCGCATACTGCCACCACGCCCACGGATTCAGCATCAGTGCCCAAAAGCTCGCCAGTTGCACCGATCCGTCTGCCGCCTTCTCATATCCCACCGGATGCTGCATCCACGCATCCGTCACGATAATGAAGAATCCCGACAGCCACGATCCCAGAAACACCGCAACCGCCGACCACCAGTGCGCCCGCGGGCTCAGCCGCTTTTCTCCATAGAGAAACAGTCCCAGAAACGAAGACTCGAGGAAGAAGGCGAACATACCTTCCATCGCCAGAGTCTGGCCGATCACTCCTCCCGCGAACCGGGAAAAGTGCGACCAGTTCGTGCCAAACTGAAATTCCATTGGGATTCCCGTCACCACTCCCAGCACAAAGTTGATGCCGAAGATCCGCGCCCAGAAGCGCGCCGCCCGATGGTAGGTTTCGTCGTTGTGGCGCAACCCCAAAGTCTTGAGCACCACAATCAACGGAGCCAGCCCCATGGTGAGCTGCGGAAACAGGTAATGAAACGTGACCGTGAAAGCGAAGTGAAGCCGGTGAACCAGCAGTGCACTATCCATAGAAATTCCTCGACCAGATACCGTAAAGGACAACGAGAGGAATTTGATGTGATCCGGATCACACTTCGTGGAGGTGCGCGCGAAAAAGGATCAGCGTGCGGCCTTGCGGCGGCGTTCCAGTTCGGAACGCCGGATCTCGCGTCGCCGCCCTGCGTCGTCGTAGCGGCGGCGCTGATCTTCACTCTCAGGAATTGCCGGCGCAATCCTCAGGTGCTTCCCCTCGCCATCGATCGCGACAAAGGTCAAATATGCGGAACCGACGTGTTTCGCGGTGTCGGCAATATAGTTTTCGACGAACACCTTGACTCCGACTTCCATCGAAGTATTGAAAACCCGGTTCACCGAAGAGCGCAGAATGACCAGATCGCCCACCCGTACCGGAACCAGGAAGTCGATATGATCGACCGAAGCGGTGACCACGTAATTGCGCGAATGACGGTGCGCGGCCATGGCGCCGGCCAGATCGATCCAGTGCATCAGCCGGCCGCCCAGCAGCGCGCCCAGCGGATTAGCATCGTTCGGCAATACGATCTCGGCCATTTCCGACTGCGAATCTCTCACCGGCCGGGGCATTGTTTCGTCAGTCATGATTGCGTTCCTTCGCGAACCCTGCGCATCTTTAACATCGGCTCATCCGGCTTTCTGCTTCAACGCCTCGCCTTCAAACTCTCTTCTTTAAGTAGGAATCCAGGAAGCATTCGGCCATCTTCTGCACCCGTGGATCGCCGTGCCGCTGCAGCCAGATCATCTGCGAGAGATCAAACTGCAGGCTGCCATGCTCGACCGGCAAATGATTCCGTTCGCACACATAGCAAAGATAAATCGTGCGAAGATCGCTCGTGCCACCCTCAGAGTCGTGATTGCCAGGCGACTCGCCCACGGCCCGATCCGCGGAGCCCGCACTCGGCGCGAACGAAACACCGAACCTCACCGCATCCCATGTCCGCTCCAGCGGCGCCCACGCGCAGGGATCCGCATAACCCAGATTGCAGAATGCCTCCAGAACGTGTTGCGGAGGAACTTCGCCCTCGTGCCCGGCAGCGGTGCAGTGCCCGCGCCATCCCCCACCCAGCGGCAACCGTGCCGGGTGCGGCCAGTTACCATTCTCAAGTCTTTCTAATGGCATGAAGTATGGGCAGGCCAATTCGCGCGCTCTCCGATTCGAGGATGGATTCGAGGACGACGGAAAGCGTCATTGTAATCAGTTACCGAAGGTCTCGCCAGTTCTTCGCGAGCTGATCTCGGCAAGTCGTCGTCGACTTGTAGTAATCTCCTTTCAGCCGCCACTGGCTGCAACCATGGTCGTCGTCCTGAGCGCGCGTACCTGGCGCGCCAAGGATCTGTGCATTTCTTCCTATATCTATGGATCGCATCGCCGCACTCAACGAGGTTCTGACCGAGAATCCCAAAGACGCCTTTGCGCGTTACGGGTTGGCCATGGAGTACTCCAAGCAAGGCGACTTCGACCGTGCCCTCGCCGAGTTCTCCATTCTTCTGGAAAACCATCCCGACTACACCGCCGGATACTTCATGGCGGCACAAACCCTGGTGCGCGCAGAGCGAGCCGGAGACGCCCGCAAGATGCTGCAGGATGGCATCGCCTCGGCCCGCCGCACCGGCAACCTGCACGCGCAGTCCGAGATGGAAGCCATGCTGGGCGAGCTGGGCGCATCGTAACTGCATACTCTGATTTCCGAACGCCGATTGCCGATGTTCGCTTGAGGCCCGATCTCATCAGCGTTTTCCATCGGCAATCGCAAATCGTCCATCGCCAAATCCCTTCACCCCGCCATCCTCGCCATCGCACGCTCCACCATGCGTGGGAACATCTGATACACCTTCACCGGCACGTGCATCGTCCAGGGCACAATCACTTCGCGTTTCTGTTTCAGGTATCCACGGAGGGTCGCACGCGCAACCCGCTCCGCGCTAATGCCGCGCACCGAACCGGGCCGCACTCGTTTAAGTTCCTTGCCGCGAATCGCGTTTTCGCCGAACCCGGTCTGCACATAGCCTGGGCACACCGTCAGTATGTGAATGCCATCTTTCTTCAGCTCCACGCGCGCGGCTTTTCCGATCGCGTTGAGCGCGAACTTGGTCGCGCTGTAGGCGGCGTGAAATGGCAGCGGAATATGCCCCGCGACACTCGAGATGTTGATGATGGCCCCGCCGCCCTGCTGCCGCATGACCGGAATCACCGCCTGCATGGCCGCAACCGCACCGAAGAAGTTGGTTTCAAACATGTCGTGGCAGGCGGACATTTGCATCTGTGCTACCGAATCCAACAGGCCGTGACCGGCGTTGTTGATCCACACGTCGATGCGTTTGAAATGGTGAAGCGTGAGCGCCATCACCCGGTCAATCTCCTCCGAGTGACGGACATCGCAGGAAAGCGCGGCCGTGCGCTCCAGAATGCTGCGATCCAGGCTCGCGATGCGCTCCCGCGCGGCCTCTGCCCGGCTGGCGTCACGCGACAACAAGACGACGCTCGCGCCTTGCTCCGCAAATACTTTGGCAATCGCTTCTCCAATACCCATGGATGCGCCCGTGACCACTGCAACTTTCCCCGCGAGTTCCATGCTGGCGTTGTATTCTCTGCGCGCGATGGAGTCAAGTTGCCGCGATTGGGGCCGTGGCTCAATGCAACGCCGCAAGGCAAGACCCTCCGCCACCAGCGACACGACGCAAGGCTTTTTTCGTGTAACTTTGTGTCCTTCGTGGTATTCGGTTCTCGTTCCCGCCGGCCCCGCACCGCCGGATCGCATGTGTCGTACAATCGAAACCCAGCGACCGGAGCCCGCGTGCCCCTCCTCCCGTTATTCCCGCTCGATCTCGTGCTGCTTCCCGGCACGCCGTTGCCGCTGCACATTTTCGAGCCGCGCTACAAAGAGATGATCGGCGAATGCCGCGCCAACAGTACGGTCTTCGGCGTGGTTCGAGCCATTGACCATGGCATCGCCGAGATCGGATGCACAGCCGAGATCGTCAGCGTCACCAGGGAATACGAAGACGGACGTCTCGATCTGGTCGCCGAAGGCCGCCATCGGTTTGAAGTGCTCGAACTCAACCAGGAGCGTTCGTTCCTGCGCGCCGAAGTATTGCTGATGCCCGACGAACCCGGAACGCCATCGCAAGAGGGCACCGCGCACGCCGTGGAATTGCACCGGGAAATCCTCACTCTCGCCGGAGCGGTACAGGATCTTTCCGCAGCCGATCACGGAATGCTTTCGTTTCATCTCGCCGGCTCTCTGCCGCTCGATCTCGATTTCAAGCAGAAGCTTCTGGGAATGCGATCGGAAGGCGAACGCATGCAGGCCGTCGCGTCTTACCTGCAAGGCATTCTCCCCAATCTCCGCCGCGCGGCGCGGGCGCGGCAGAAGGCGGGCGGCAACGGGCACGCGCATTGATCCCGTGAACCATGAGGTTCTGAACGATGAGGTCCTGAATCCTCAGTTCCCGGCCGTCAAGGTTCCGGCGCCGCGCGTGAAAACGAACTGTCTTTGGCGCGCGTATAATCGGGACAAGTTGGCTGGGGGTTTCCTTCATGAGTAGTCTTCCGCGCACACTGGGCGATCTGCGCCGCAGCATCTTTTCCGAGGAGCGCCTGCGTACGCGCCGGGTTAAGGACGAACTGCGCGACAACCTCGTCGCCCGCCTGCGCAAGAACCACGATGCGCCCGTGTTCGAGGGAATCGTTGGCTATGACGATACGGTCGTGCCGCAGATCGTCAACGCCATTCTTTCACGCCACAATTTCATTTTGCTGGGATTGCGCGGGCAGGCCAAAAGCCGGATTCTGCGGGCGCTTACCACGCTGCTCGATCCCCACACTCCGTATCTTGCGGGATGCGAAGTTCACGACAGCCCCTACGCTCCCATCTGCCGGCGTTGCCGTGAAGAGGTCGCGCGCCTGGGCGATGCCACGCCCGTCGCCTATCTTTCGCCCGACGACCGCTACGTCGAAAAGCTGGCCACGCCCGACGTCACCATCGCCGATCTGATTGGCGACATCGATCCCATCAAGGCGGCTCGCGGCGGCCACGAGCTGTCGAGCGAATTGACCGTGCATTACGGCTTGCTTCCGCGCGCCAACCGCGGCATCTTCGCCATCAACGAATTGCCCGATCTTGCCGGCAAAATTCAGGTTGGCCTGTTCAACATCATGCAGGAAGGGGATGTGCAGATTAAGGGCTACCCCATTCGTCTGCCGCTCGATGTGGCGCTGGTGTTCAGCGCCAATCCGGAAGACTACACCGCGCGCGGCAAGATCATCACTCCGCTCAAAGACCGCATCGGATCGGAGATTCGCACGCACTATCCCGCGACCGTCGAGGAAGGCATTGCGATCACCGCGCAGGAAGCATGGACGCGGCGCAACGGCCACGACCAACATCTGCCCAGCCTGCACCTGCCCAATTACGTGCAGGAAGTGATCGAGCGCGTGGCCTTCGCTGCGCGTGAAGACAAGAAGATCGACAAGCGTTCCGGCGTGAGCCAGCGCCTGCCCATCAGCGCCATGGAAAACGTAATTTCCAACGCCGAGCGCCGCGCCATCCGCAACGACGAGAAGCTGGTCGTGCCCCGCATCAGCGACGTCTACGCCGCGCTGCCCGCGATCACCGGCAAACTCGAACTCGAGTACGAAGGCGAGATGAAAGGTGCTGACTTTGTCGGACGCGAGTTGATCCGCGCCGCCATTGCCAAAACCTACGACGAATACTACACCGGGGCCAACATGCAGCAGGTCGTGCAGTGGTTCGATCTCGGCGGCGAAATTCAGTTGTCGGACTCCATCCCCGCGGCGGAAGCGCTGGAGAATCTGAAGGATATTCAAGGTCTGATCGACAAACTCGGGCCAGTGAGCGTCTCACAGAAAGACAGCGCCGAGCAGCAGGTGTCGGCGGCCGAGTTCATCCTCGAAGGCCTGCACGCCCACAAGCGAATCGGACGCAGCGAGGAGCGCGTGTTCAAAGCCGGCGAGAAGAAGCCCGAACCGGCGCGCGAGAAGAATTTCGAGCCGGAAGACAGGCCGTATCGGCAGAGAAGGCAGTTTAATTAGTACTCAGTACCCAGTACCCAGTACTCAGTACTCGGTACTTAGTGCTTGGCGGTCAACCGGAGCCGGGGTCCATCGATAGGTTTTTGACTTTAACTGAGTACTGGGTACTGAGTACTGACAACTGAGTACTACTTTATGAAACGCATCCGCTATTCCAAATACGTGCCCGACCCTGCCGGCGAAATGAGCATGGAGGACCTGCTCGGCGCGCTCTCCGACTACCTGCTGCAAAGCGGATTCAATAGCGACATGTGGTACGAGATGCCGGAAGGCGAACAGACGCTCGACGACCTCAAGCGCGCCATCGAAGAAGCTCTGATGAACGCCGATCAGTTCGACGAAGAGATGCGCGAGCGCATGCTGGAAATGGCCATGAACGGCCAGCTCGACGAACTGATCCAGAAACTCATCGAGCGCATGCAGCAGGAAGACTACATTTCTGTCGACGACCCGCATGATCCCGCGCGCCAGTCGAGCGTCGGAGGACAAACCGGCGAGGCGCAACAGGCCCGCTTCGAAGTCACCGACAAGAGTCTCGATTTTCTCGGCTTCAAGTCCCTGCGCAACCTGCTGGGCTCGCTGGGAAAATCGAGTTTCGGACGCCACGATACGCGCGATCTCGCCACCGGCATTGAAGCCAGTGGATCTTCGAAGACCTACGAGTTCGGCGACACCTTGAATCTCGACATCACGGCGACGCTTTCGAGCGCGATCCAACGCGAAGGGCTGGCGCTGCCGCTCAACATCGAATACTCCGACCTGCAGGTGCATCAGTGCGAATATCAGTCGTCGTGCGCCACCGTGCTCATGCTCGACTGCTCGCACTCCATGATTCTCTATGGAGAAGATCGCTTCACGCCGGCGAAGAAGGTCGCCATGGCGTTGTCGCACCTCATCCGCACGCAGTATCCGGGCGACTCGCTTTCGCTGGTGCTATTCCACGATTCGGCGGAGGAAATTCCTCTGTCGCAGCTGGCTCGCGTGAAAGTCGGCCCTTACTACACCAACACCCGGGAAGGCTTGCGCATGGCCCAGAGGATATTGCAACGACAGAGAAAGGACATGAAGCAGATCGTCATGATCACCGACGGCAAACCTTCGGCGCTCACGCTCGAAGACGGACGCATCTACAAAAACGCCTTCGGCCTCGATCCGCTGGTCGTCAGCCAGACGCTGGAGGAAGTTTCGAAGTGCAAGCGCGCCGGCGTGCTGATCAACACTTTCATGCTCGCGTCCGATTACGGGTTAGTGCAGTTCGTGCAGAAAGTCACCGAGATGTGCCGCGGCAAAGCCTACTTCACCACCCCGTACACGCTCGGCCAGTATCTGCTCATGGATTACATGTCGCGCAAGACCAAAACCATTCACTGAATGAAGCAACTGCCGGAGCCCTATCATTGGCGTTACCGTCTGCTGCTCCATGCCGCCTCCTCAATCCCAAAATGGGGCGCCCTGCGACATTTCGTCTCCCCGTGGCCGAGAAGTGTACTAACTGCCGACTACAATCCCCTTCGTGGCAAGTGCGGCTTAGGAGGGCACTCCCAGTGTGGGTACTGGGCACGCTTGCCAAGCGTTGGACGGCTGCATGCAGCCTGAGGGGTTCGATTCCCCTACCCTCCTCGCGACCGTTCAGCCAAAACTCCACCACCCAGCTCCGGCTTTCCCTTAAGTACCTTGACTTCACCTTCGGCGAGAAGTAGCCTAAGGGTGCTTGGCAAGCGTGCCTGGATTTCCGGCACTGAGAGTTCGACCGAAGCCCCGCTCACTGCGGGGCTTTTCCTTTCCCCTGCTCGCGCTACCCGCCAAACTGCTGATAATCTTTTGAAAGACATGGCGAATTGCATTCGATGCGGCCGGCAGCTTCATGGATTTTCATTCAAGAAGATCTGCCCGTGGTGCGTGCAGCATGAGGCGGCGCAGCGCGGCGAAGACGATGAAAACGCCAGGCAGCCGGTCATGGCCGTGCCCTGGGCGCGCCGCGACCAGAGCAGCATCACGCTCACCCACGTGCTCTTCGGGGCAAACGTTGCCGTTTTTCTGGCGATGGCGTTGTCGGCGGGAAGCGTCGACTTCGGTGGCCTCGACCTCCGTCCCTGGGGAGCCAACGTGGGACCACTTACCCTCACGGGCCAGTGGTGGCGGCTGTTCACTTACATGTTTCTGCACGGCGGGCTCATGCACATCGGTTTCAACATGTGGTGCCTTTGGGAACTGGGCTCCTTGTGCGAGTCGCTTTACGGCCGCTGGACCTACGCTGCGATCTATTTCATTACGGGGATCGCTGCGGGCTTGACGAGCGTGGCGTGGAATCCCCACGTCGTTAGCGTGGGTGCATCCGGCGCAATCTTCGGATTGGCGGGGGCGATGATCGCTTCGTTCTATCTCGGTGAGTTTTCGTTGCCGAGTGTTGCGATTAAGGGGACTCTTCGCAGCCTCGTCATCTTCGCCGTATTCAACTTGTTTCTCGGGCAATTCTTCGGCGGCATCGACAACGCGTGCCATGTCGGGGGACTGGTCAGCGGATTGATCGTCGGCGCGCTCATCGCTCGCTTCGCGCCGGGGCCCGATGCTCTTCGCCGTATCGGCGTCCTCGCCGTGGTGGCGCTGGGGGTAATCTCCGCTGTCGTGGGGGTGCAACGCTGGCGCGGCGCTCCCATGCGCATGTGGCGGGCGCTTGACTCGATCTCCGAGAACGATCCCAATCGTGAGATTATCCAGCTGCAGGCCATCGTCAAGCAGCAGCCTAATCTTGCGCAGGCGCACTTCGCGCTCGCGCAGGCCTACTTCAACCGCGAACAATTCCCGCAGGCCGAGTCCGAGTTCAAAAGAGTGGTTGAACTGCAGCCGCAGAATGCCGATGCGCGTTTTAACCTCGGAATCACGCTGCTGAACGAAAAGCGTCTCGACGATTCGAAGGCCGCGTTCACCGAACTGCTGACGCAAGATCCAAAGAGCGCCGAGGCCCACTACGGCCTGGGCCTGACACTGGCCGACGCCGAAAAATATCAGGCCGCGATTGAGGAGTTCAAAACTGCGACGAGCTTGAACCCGCAGTTTTCCGGACTTTATTACGAGTTGGGCAATTCCTACGCTAAGCTCAACATGTATGACGACGCCATCGCCGCGTACCTGCAGGAAAAGCAAAAGAATGGCGACAATCCTGACGTGGAAGCTGCTCTCGCCGATGCGTACCAGGCCAAAGGCATGACGAAACAAGCGCAGGAGGCGAAGAACCGGGCAGCGCAGTTAAGGTCGGAAGAGCATTAACTGAGCCGCCGCTTTCGTGTGGAGAACTTAAGCCTTCGTAATCTCTCCCACGGCGCGCCACGCCTGGTTGATGGCCTCATCGGTGTAGGCCTTGGCGCCGGCGTCAGAGTTGGCGATCGCGATCCGACCAAAAGGCCGGCGCGCGACCTCGCACGGAGTTTCGCCGCCTTCGAGCACGAACTTATCCCACAAGCTGCTGTACTCGTAAGCGTAGCCGTGCGGCCAACGGTTGACCGTAATCGCCAGGATGTCGCGCGCCGGATCGAATCCGCCCGGGCCGAGAGCGCGAGCCAGCTGTTCGCGAATCTTGCGCTCCATGGTCTCAAATGTCGTGCTGTAAAGTTCGATGCGGCCGGCAGTGTGCTGATCGCGCGCCGGCAGGCCCGCGTGGCATGGACTCTTGCTCATGTGCACGACTACCGGTTCTTCGGGAACACGCGGGCAATGATATTCGCCGATGCTGACCGGAAGGTCGATATTCACATTGGTGTGATATCCACCGGGCGCGTAGATCAGATTGGCTCCCAGCTTCTGGAACGAAGTCCAGTTCCGCAAAAGGACATTGGTGTAGAGCAGCGGAATTTTCTGCGCGGAGGCGAGCGCGTCTTTCTGCTTGTCGGGAAGATCTTCGCAGATGAAAGGAATCATTACGTGCCAACAGGCGAGAATCGAATGCTTCGCCCGCGCGGTGTAAACTTTGCCGCGGCGCGCGTAAGTAACTTCCACTTCCGTTGCGCTTGCCGCATCGCCCATGTGCCTGACCCGCACGGCCGTGCTGTTCAGTCGAATCCGCACCGGCGAGGCGTCGTCGTCGAGCTTCGAATAATTGGCTCTGGTCGAAACGACGCCCATCGGAGAACCGCCGGGCAGCGCCGCTGGAATGAGCTTGCGGACCAGCAGGCGCGCGATGCTGGCATTGCCGTCGGGAAAGTGGAAGAAATAGCGGCGCTCGTTCTCCAGGCCCTCGGCTTCCATGCCCATTCCACTGAAGCCCGGATAGCCCGTGTCCGCCGCGTCCGCCGCCGCAATCGCTTCAATGCCGACTCCAAACAGCGGTTGAGAGATTGTCTGGTAGAGCCGAATGACGTCGGGATGAACGCCCACCATCTCGCTCAGAAAGCGGGCATAGCTGATGCGCGCCAGCCGGTCTTGTTTTTGTTCCGCGCTCAATCCCGGCAGGTAGTCTTTCTTTTCGCGGCACAACCGCTCGACGTCTTTGCGCGCCGGTTCGGCGATCGGCGCATCGGCGAGAAAGCGATCCCATGCATCGGGACCGGCCACTGCGAGATCGTAAGTTTCACCGCCGGGAAACGGATATGGATCGTCGACGAGTTTATCGGCACCGAAAGTTTCTTTGTCGAAGAAAATCTTGGGAACGCGACCGGAGGCGCGGTAGAGATTTCGGTCCAGATATTCAGGGAAGCTGGCCACGTCGATCCCCAACTCCTGGATCACACCCTTGGAAACGGCGCTGTAAGGCTCCGGGCTCTCGATCGAATACGTTCCGCCGTAGCCGATGAGCGTCCGCTTCCCGGCGCGGAATTCGTTGCGTTTGGCGTGGCCGCCGAAGTCGTCGTGGTTTTCAAGGATGAGGATGCGCGCGTGAGCGCCCGCGATCTTGCGATAAAAATGCGCCGCCGCCAGTCCGCTGATGCCGCCGCCGACAACGATCAGATCGTAGCTTTCGGCCGTGTCCTCGGGCTTTCCAGCGGAATCCCAGAACGTGCCATCGCGCACGCTATGCGCGGTTTCGAACGATCCAGGATGGCTGCCACGCAGTCCGGTGAGCGCGGGCGGGTAATAATTCGCGGATTTTTCAGAACCAGCCGCCTGCTGGGCGAACAGATGCCGCGGCATCATCGCCGCGCCCGCAGTCACCGCCATGCCGTTCAGAAAGTCGCGGCGCGTGATCCTGCGATGCATCCCCAGTTCGCGGTCTCGTGAGTCGTACACGATTCCCCCAGATTGAAATGGGCTGCTCGACTGCCACTGCTCAGATTTTTACTGTCCTTCGGCCTTCTTCACCGCTAATTCCGCACCCTGGAACCCGATCTTGCTGTGGGTTCCGTCGCAAAAGGGTTTGTTCACCGACCCGCCGCAGCGGCAAAGAGAAAATGCCGGCTTGCCGGTCAGGTCATACGGAGTGCCGTTGACATCCACCAGTTCAATCGAGCCTTCGGGCGCTTCGACGCGGTACGGGCCGTTGGGCCTGACCGTGATCTTTACCTGTGCCATGATTTCCTCCAACCTTACGGGTTTCTAGTAAGCTATCTCAAATTCAACCGAAGAGGCAACTATCGGTTCCTCAGAGGCTGAAGCCCCACTTTATTGGCTTTGGGCGGCACGACTGAAGTCGTGCCCTGATACAAATCGTCGCGGGTCAGGCGGCGAGCGAGCGCACCGAAATCAGGCTGCGGTACAACTGCAAATAATCCTCGATCATGCGCTTGGTGGTGAAGCGCTCGCGGGCGCGGGTGTAGGCGAGTTCGGCATAGGCGCGGCGCAGCGAGCGGTCCTGGCTGAGCTGGCGGATATTTTCGGCGAGGCTGACGGCGTCGTTGGTGCGGAAGTAGAGAGCGGCATCGCCCCAGATTTCGCGGAAGCTGGGAATGTCGTTGGCCACAATCGCGCAGCGCGAGAATGCCGCTTCGAGGGCCGCCATCCCGAGCGGTTCGTAACGCGCTGTGGCGGCATAAATTGAGGCGCGACTGTAGAGCATCCGCAGTTGCGATTCGGTCTGCGGGCCGCGAATCGCCACCGAAGTCTGATCGGTGGCAATCTTGACGTCGGCGCGAATCGGAATCCGCGGCACCGGCACGGTATGTTCGGCGCCCACAATGCACACCGGCACAGGATGCGTCTCCTGCGTGAGCAGCGAGACTTGTTTGCCTGCATCCACCAGCCGGCCCACCGCCAGCACGCAGTCATCTTTACTGACGTAAGGATTGAAGAAGATGGGATTGCGCCCCGGATAAATTACTTCTCCGCGCCGCGGACGGCCATAGACTGCGCGAATCCGATCGAGCATCCACGCAGAAGGGGCCACCACCGCGTCAGCGTGGGCGATGCCGCGCAGAACGGTCTGGCGATACCAGGCCATCGAACACGCCGGCGTTTGCACCCGCTCACGCACCGCGTCAGCCCAGGTAATCAGATCGCCGTGGGCCATGACGATGCGCGGAACATCCACGGCAAGATCGCCATAGCAGAACTGGTTGAGATGCAGAACGTCGGGACGCAGTTCGCGAATCAGCGCTGTCAGAAAGGCGGACGATTCCGGCAAGTCCTCTTCCGCTTCCTGCATCCACTCCAGGCGGAACGCAGTGGGGCGGTAATCGAGGCCGTGCAGATGGTCCATCCACGACGTCTGCTCAGGCCAGGGAATTTCGCCGAAACTGACCAGTGTGACTCGCACGCCGCGCGTCACCAGGCCGGTGACCAGCTCGCGCGTGTAGGTCCACGACCCCGACAGAATGTCGCCAGTAACCAGTACGTGCACAGAATCTCCAGGACCGGCGGAACGCGGCTGTAGGCCGGCATTCCACCAAACAGCGCTGGCCTATTCTAGTGCGAATGGTCGCGGAGACAAAGAAATAGTTGCATGCGGGCCACAAAGTGCAGGGCCGCAAGATTTTGCAGTCGCAGGAGTGCGGCGGCCGGTGCCGAAATCAGCGCTTCGGAGACGGAAAGTCAGTTCACCTGCAGCCGCTGCCGCAGCTCCCTGGCCAGATTGTCGATGGTGCGTATCCTTTCCGCCGCAGGGACGGGGACGTCGGGAACCGACATGGCCAGCTCGCAGGAAAGAAGCAGGGCGGTGAGAGTTTCGCGCATCTCGCTGTTGATCTGCTCCACGACCGCGCGGCGGGCGGCGGACTCCTCGCGCTTGCGGCGGTGCAACGCCGAACGCACGTCGCGCACCAGCCGCTCCATACCCGTCACCGCAAAGTTGATGTAGACCGGGAATGCCGTACCCAGATGCTCGATCGTCTGATCGCTTTCCTCGGGTTCGGTTTCGATCAGGAACTGATCGATGACGGCGGCAGCATACGTTTGTTCGCGCAGCCTGGTGGAAGCCTGCTGTAGAGTCTGGGCCCAGTGGGTTTCCTGACCGGTGGCGGCAGACAGGGAATCGGCGCACTGTTGGCCCCGTGCTGAAGATGTCAAAAGTAGAATCATGCTTTCTCCGATGCACGTCTTCGGCCACAGCGCACCGCGCTGAAACTGCTGGACTTAGCCACTGCGCGAGGCAAAGCAGTTTCCCGTAGCGGTACGGAAAAGCCCTGCGCCGGATTCAAAAGTGAACCCTCAAAATTAGAGTGGATCCTTAGCAGGGCGACGCTGCATAGTCCTTCAGCTTGCGGTATAGCGTCGTCTTTCCAATGCCCAGCAGACGGGCGGCCTGTAGCTTGTCCCCGTTGAGTTCCGCTATGGCATTCAGAATCGTCTGCTTTTCCAGTTCAGCCATGGGAATAATCTTGGGCGAGTGTCCGTTGCCATTGCCATTGGCCGGTTCTACACCGGGCAGCTTGGCGATCTCACGCGGCAGGTCGGTGATGTGGATCAGCGGGCCGCTGGTAAAGGCATAGGTGCGCTCCAGGCAGTTTTCCAGTTCGCGCACGTTGCCCGGCCAGTCGTAGGCCAGCATGGCTTTGAGGGCTTCGTCGCTCAACATTTTTTCCTGCCCCGAGTTTCTCGCCATCCTTTCGAGGAAATACCCGATCAGCAGCGGGATATCCTGCCGACGCTCCCGCAATGCCGGAATGCGCAGGCTGAGCACGTTGAGCCGGAAGTAGAGATCGCGCCGGAAAGCTCCCTGCATGACTGCCTGTTCCAGGTCGCGGTTGGTGGCGGCCAGAATGCGCACGTTGATGGGCATGCGCCGCGTGCTGCCTACCGGACGAATCTCTTTCTCCTGGATCGCGCGCAGCATCTTGGCCTGCAGATCGACGGGAAGCTCTCCCACTTCGTCGAGAAAAATCGTTCCCCCTTCGGCCATCGCCATCAACCCGTCTTTGGACTGGTTGGCGCCCGTGAACGCGCCTTTCACGTAGCCGAAAAGCTCGCTCTCGATCAGAGTGGGCACGAGCGATCCGCAATCGACCGGGATGAACGGTTTGTCGCGGAAAGGACCGGAATAGTGAATCGAGCGCGCGACCATCTCTTTGCCAGTGCCGCTTTCGCCGAGAATCAGCACGGGATGCACACTGTTCGCGGCTTTGGCGATCATGCGATAGAGCTTCTCCATCTCCGGCGCGCGGCCGACGATGCCGCCGAATCCTTGCTTCGATTTGACCTTCTCGCGCAGCAGGCGGTTTTCCGACTTGAGCTTCAAATGGCTGGCCACGCGCTCCAGCAGCAGCTTCAGTTCATCGACGCTGAAGGGCTTGGTCACGTAGTCGTAAGCGCCGTGCTTCATTGCCTGCACGGCTGACTGCACGGTGCCGTATCCGGTGACGACGATGACCACGGCTTCGGGCCTTCGTTCCTTGATGCGGCGCAGGGCCTCCAGCCCGCCGGCGCCGGGCAGCCGCAGGTCGAGCAGGACGGCGTCGAACGATTGCGCATCCAGAAGACGGTAAGCATGTTCGGCGGAGTCGGCGACGTAGGCCGTAAACCCCAGCGACAGCGCCACTTCGCGGCAGGCTTCGCGGATCGACCGTTCGTCGTCCACGATCAGAAGGTTGAGAAAGTTAGCTGGCTCAATTTGCGGAGTATTCATCGGGCTCAAAGCTGCTGACGTCATGGCATTCATTCCTTTTTATTGGCTGGAAGTTCCCCCTCGATTGGTTCCGGATGCATGTCGCGTTGTAACTGGGAATTCAGAGCGGTTTCTGGGACAACCGGCAACAGAACGCTCACTCTTGTGCCGCGGGCGGGCGCACTTTCGACATGGATCAATCCGCCGTTGCTGATCACGATGTCGTTGACCGTGGCCAGTCCAAGGCCTGTGCCCTTGCCTTCGGTCTTGGTTGTAAAGAACGCTTCGAACAGATGGGAGCGGGTGGCGGCATCCATGCCGCTGCCGTTGTCTGAAACCACGAACAAAGCGCAAGGCAACGAGGTCAGGCCCCCGGATCCACGGTGGTTCTCCGTAAGCACCTGAACCTGGCAGCTGGTGGTTTCTACCCTGATCTGTCCTCCGCCGGGCATGGCGTCGCGGGCGTTCAGCACCAGGTTGAGCAGAATCTGTTGCGCCTGGGCCATGTCCATCTTGACTAACCCGAGGTTAGGATCGAGCTGGAACGTTAGCTCGATGTTTTCCCCGATCAGCCGAACCAGCAGCGTGCGCATGGCTTCGGCCACCTGGTTGAGCGAGAGAAACGAGAGCTCGCAACGCGAGGGCCGCGCCACGGCCAGCAGCTGCCGGACCATGTTCGTCGCCTGCAGGCCCGCTTTGCGGATTTCCCCGGCATATTTGCGCACGCGGGAATTCGATTCCGCCGCTTCCCGGCCGCCAGGATCGGAGCTTGCCGGTTCGAGACTGGACATCAGCAGATCGCAATACAGCAGGACTCCGGTCAGAAGATTATTGAAATCGTGGGCCACGCCACCGGCCAAGCGGCCGACAGACTCTAGTTTCTGAGCTTGCCTGAGTCGCTGCTCTGTCAGTGTGTTTGCCGATTGTTCCTGCGCGATGGCGAGGGCGTAATCCGGCTGGCCACTCGTCCCACAGACGCGCCATGCCGTCCAGCGCAATTTTTGTCCCTCTTGGCTCGCCACACAGTCCAATGCAAAGCTTTCGCGCTCGCCCGCCAGCAGTTCGCGCAACAGGCGGGCGCCCTCATCGCGATCTCGCGGATCGAACATTTCCTCCAGAGAGAGCGTTCGGCCTGCCTTGAACTTCCCGCCCAGCACCGGTTCCAACCTGGGATTCAGCGCGGTCATTCCGCCCTGGCTCCGGCATTCGACCACGGCCAGGGGCGCACTCTCGAACAGAGTTTCGAGTTCCGTTCTCGGATCGGGATGGGTCCACGCGAACTCGGGGACAGCGCTCATGTCTCTATCTCAACTTCTCTTCTCTACTGTGGCTCGGGACGATCCCAGTTTGGAACCTGCATTGTCGGGACCCGAGACTTTGGTTTTCCCGGAATGGGAAGGCGGCTGCGGCCGAGCATTTTGGGACCGCATCCCATTTCGGCCTCACTATAGAGAACTCACCCCAGGCTTGCTAAGTACAGCCGTCACTAAAACGGGAAATCTTTCTGTGGAAAACTTTCCCCGAGGCGTGCTGCTGGATGGCGACAGGGTCCTATCCGAGCGGAACGGCGGTATCCGGGTCTGGGAGACCTAGCGGGTGGGAGCTAATTGTTCGCTGGCGACGTAAACCGGGCCGGTCAGCCGGAAGGTGAGCCGGCGACCCTTATCCAAGTGAATCACGTTGACCGCATTGGCCTTCTCGACGGCGGCGCCCGATCCAGTATTGGCACGGGCGAACAAGCTGGAAGTGTGTACGCGAAGATCCTGTCCGGCAATATCGACGGTGGCGAGAGTGAGGCGAACGTAGCCCCGGTCGCGTTTCATGGCGGAGGTGCGGGCCGATTCGACTCTGCCAGCCGCGGCAGCGCCCCGCGGGATCAACGTAACTCCATCCACCACAACCGGTTCGTCCACGGTGGCAGCGAAAGTTCCGGCCTCGTCCACAGCATCGGAAGAAATGGATTGGTCGAGGCGGACGGTCAGCAGTGTGCCGGCCGGCAGGCTGTGCCGATCGCGAAATGGAACGCCGGCAGCGAAATCAGAGGAATTGTCCGGACTCTCGACCGCGGGCTCATCATTGGAGTCCAGGGCGGAGTCTTGGGCGGAGTCCTTGGGCTGATCCAGTTCATGGTTATCAAACGGAGCCTCTGGCCGGCTGGAGCGAGTGCCGGCGGTGCCCGGTACCGGAGCGGGATGGGAGCAGCCCGCAGCGAACAGGAGAGCAAAAAATACAGTCCCCGCCGCCAGTTGGCCGAACGGTCTCAATCGAGACATCGTCGCACCCGCTTCTCCGCTGCTGGAAGTGGCAAGCCGAATACCAAAAACAGTCGCATGAAATCAATCCCTTGGCGATGGCACTTTCGGGCAGGTGACGTAGATTGTTCGCTCTCAGGATGCTCTTGCTTTTTCTTGGCTTTTAGCTTTTAACTTTTGGCTTCCAGCTACGGCGGAAGATTTTGGCTGGAAGCTAGTGACCTTTAGGCAGAGAGGCCGTCGCCCGAGGCGTTTAAGAGGTGCTTAAGAAGAAAATCGCGGAGAGCGAAATCTCGCTCTCCGCGACCAGGTTTCCTGCCAAGCGTCTGAACTTCTACGGCTTTTTCACCGGTTTCTTCCTGGGAGCTGGCTTGACCGGCTTCTTCATTTCACTTTCCCTTCCGCCGATCAGAGTCAGAGCATCCGCCGCATTGAACGGGAACTGGCGCACCGAGTTTTCAGTCTGTCCGGCTGCTTTCAGCGTGACATCCACGCGGCGGTTGCTGGCCAGCCGGATGACGTTGATTCTCGCCAATTCCCGATGCCGCTCTTCCGTGGTGAGTTCAGTGTTTTGATCGATCGACGCCTTGACTTCGTCGGTCGTCAGGTTGTGTTGGCTTCCAAAAGCCTCGGTCTCGATGTCGCCCTCGGGGACACCTTGCTCGACCAGGAAGCCCTTCACGCGAGCCACGCGGCGTTCCGACAGCGCCTGATTGAAAGCAGCAGGGCCGCGAACATCGGCGTGACCTTGCAGAATGAGGTGAGCGTCCGGCTTGGCTTCAAGATACTTCTTGAAGTCGGTGGCCAGAGTAACCAGCGTCCTCTGCTGGCTGGCAATCAGCCCGGCATTGGGATCTTTCACCGGAGGCATGTTGGTGGGGAAATAGACGCTGTGGAGCGCAAGCCGCGCTTCCAGCGCCTTATCCACCGGCGGAGGCGGCGGATTTTCGATCGTGATCTGCGCCGAGGCCTGCGCATTCAAACCGCGGGAATCGGTACAAGTCACATTCACCGTGATCGAACCCGGCGGAACTCCCGCGGTGCTCAGGGTTGCCGAGTCGCCGCTGCCGGAGATGGTTCCTGCCGTCGCGCTCCAGTTCGCCACCGACACCGGCACGCTGTCCGGGCTGGTGCAGGAAGCCGACAGATTCACGCTTCCGCCCGCGACCAGAGTGGTGGGGCTGGCGGAAACTGACATGCTAGGCGGATTCTTCGGCGGCAGCGGCTTGATGGTGTACGTAGTCGAAGCGCTGGCCACGTTGTTCTTCTTCGCCTTCGGATCGTTTACCTGTACCGTGACGGTATAGGTGCCAGGAGTCGCATGAGTGGTATCGATGCTGGCGGCAGTGTCTTTGCCAGTGAGTTGCGGGCCATTGCCGCTCCAGGCATAGGTCAGAGGGTGCTTGGGATCGAAGTTCTTGGCAACGGCTGTGGCGGTGATTGGCTCACCGACAAAAACCTCGGCTGGCTGTACCGAAACTGCGGCAGCAACCGGAACGACTTCGGCTCCGCCGAAGCTGAACACGACGCCGGTGCGCAGCCTTACGCCTTGCAGCGTGGGACGGCGCAGGTCGGGAAATTGCGGATCCGCATAGTCGGCATAGTTATGCCGTCCCCATACAAAGTCAGCCTGGAAAACTCGCCACGCGAAGGACTTGGTCAAAGGCAAATCCATCCCGCCGCCCAGAAGCGCGCCGATTCCGCTGGATCCATTACTCAGCCCACTTACGCCGAGATAGTTGTAGCTGAGCAGAGAATGCACAAAGTAGTTCCCGCTGTCAGTGCGCCAGATGAAACGAGGGCCGGCGGAGAGAGTGCTTTCGCTGTTGCTGTTGCCCCAGTTGTAGCCAAAATCCCCTTCGAGTCCCCAATGCGGATCGAAGTTGTAGGTCACTGCGGAGCCGAGTCCCTTCGTCATATCCGGAACCGGGTAGGAAGTCGGATTGCCGGGATCGCCCAGGGGAACCGTGGCGCCAGGATGCAGGTATTGGTACCCCACAAACAGGTCCCACTTCGGGTTAGAATCGCTCTGCGCAAGGGCAGAGCCGGAGATCAGCAGCAAGGCAAGCATGGCGAGAAGGCACGCCGACCATCGGCGGCTTACGCCTGTGTGATAACCAAGTGACATGGAGTCCTCCATAAGATGTGCGCTCGTTCGCCGGGCGCCCGCGAAGAGGCGCTAATTAAGGGAAAAACATTGGAATTCGTTGGATGATGGGACTTACCCGGGGAACGCACGATTTTATCGCACCGAAGCTTAAAGCGAAAGTATGTACTTTCAGTCTGCGCTTCCTGTCTGTACTTCCAAAGATTGGCGAACCCGCCGGCAGCATATTTCTGCCGTCTCAAATTGAAATTCCGCAGAGGATGTCGCTGTCGATGACTTCGCCGGTCAGCCCCGCCGGTCAGCCCCGAATCCAGACCTTGCCGGGCACGAAGCTCGCCGCGTATCGTGGGTAGGGTGATGCCAACAAGAGGCCGATGAATCACGAGAAAATACTGATCGTTGAGGATGAAGAAAACGAGCGCTCCGGGCTGGCGGAACTGGTGTCTTCCTGGGGATATCGGGCCGAGACGGCTCGCGATGGCGTGGAGGGCCTGGAGAAAGCCGGCCAGTGGTCGCCCTCGATCGTCATCACCGATCTCAAGATGCCGCGCATGGGCGGCATCGAACTGCTCGGGCATCTTGGTGAACAGGCGCAGACCATTGCCGTCATTTTGGTCACCGCGCAGGGCACCATCGACAGCGCGGTACAGGCCATGCGCATGGGGGCTTACGACTACATCACCAAGCCGATCGATACCAACCGCCTGCGGACCATCCTTTCGAACGCCTCGGCCTTGTTGGGAACGCGCGCCGAACTGGAGGCCACGCGGCGCCGGTTGCGCGATACCGGATCGCTCGGCCGCCTCAACGGGGCCTCCCGCAAGATGCAGGAGATCTTCCGGCTGATCGAAATGGTTGCACCCAGCACGGCTTCGGTTTTGATCACCGGAGCCAGCGGCACCGGGAAAGAGCTGGTGGCGCGGACGATTCACGAGTTGAGTCCCAGAAAAGACCGTCCGTTCGTCGCCATCAACTGCGCCGCTATTCCTGAGACTTTGATGGAGAGCGAAATCTTCGGCCACGAAAAAGGAGCCTTCACCGGCGCCATGGAACGGCGCACCGGCTGCTTCGAACTCGCCGAAGGCGGCACGCTTCTGCTGGATGAAATCGGCGAGATGCCGGTCGGAACCCAGGCCAAGCTGCTGCGCGTGCTGGAGGACCGCAAACTGCGGCGCCTGGGAAGCAAAGTGGAAACGCCGGTTGACGTACGAGTGCTTGCCGCGACCAACAAAATTCCGGACGAGGCCGTATCCCGCGGCGAATTGCGCAGCGATCTCTATTACCGGCTCAATGTGTTCAACATCCACATGCCGCCCTTGCGCGAGCATAAAGAAGACATTGGCGGGCTGGTACAGCTTCTATTGGCAGAAATGGGAAGCAAACATGGCCGCAAAGTCAGTGCGGTGAGTGAAGCTGTGCTGAACCAGTTCAACAACTATTCGTGGCCGGGAAATGTGCGCGAACTGCGCAACACCATCGAACGCGCGGTCATCGTATGCGACGCGGGAGTGATTGAGACCAAACATCTGCCACCGGGTTTTGGACAGGCCCCGCTGCGCGCCGCGGCCAACGATCCCGACGCGGTTCGCCTGGGCGTAGGCACCACCGTCGAAGAAGCCGAGAAAATGCTGATCCTGAAAACTCTGGAGGCGACCAGCAACAACAAAACCCGCGCCGCCGAGATTTTAGGCATCAGCCTGAAGACCTTGCACAACAAGCTTAAAGAATATGGCAGCGCCACACCGGAGCCGGTCAATGGCAAGGAGGAAGTGCCCAGCGGCTAGCTCTCGTTTGTCTTCAAGGTTTTTGAAGCCGGTTCTACTCGATCATGCTGCGACGCAAAACCATCATCGTGCTGGTCATCACTCTTATGGTGACCGCCATGGTGTCTGCGTTTTCGTATTTGTATATCTGGCAAATCCTGCGGCTGCGCGTCGAGAATGCGAATACGACGGCGATCAATCTGACGCATCAGCTGGCCTACGTCGCTAAAAACGATTTACCGGACTTCACCAGCACACCCGTCGACACCAACGATCCAGTTGCCCTGCGCCGCGCTCTGGTGGATTACCTGCAAACCGATGTTTACCTTAACAACCTGCTCCAGTCTCAAGCCGGCGACTGGAGCTTCATCTACGACGTCATGATCGTCGACACCAACGGCAGAGCCCTGCTGCATACCAACGCCAGCAAGGTCGACAAAATCATTCCGCCGCGGCCCGACTTTCAGCGGATCGTCAATGCGCGCTTTCGCCAGCAAATCCGCATGTTGCTCACTCAGCCCTCGGTCTATGACGTGAGCTTTCCGCTCTATCTGACCACGCAGAAAGAATCGAAAATTGATGACCAGCCGTTTGGCACCATCCGGATTGGCGTGCAGACCGCGTATTTGAAAAGCGAAATCTACGGCCGGCTGGAGAAGGCGGTTTACTTTTCGGTCGTGTCCATTTTCGCGTCGCTGCTTCTGGCGGCCGGGATCTCGAACCTGGCTCTTGGCCCGCTGAAAGAAATCAGCCGGAATCTCGATAGTGTGACTGCCGGCGACGCCGAGAGCGTGGCCGGAGAAGAATCTCGACACGACGAGTATGGGCTGGTCACGCTGAAGATCGCCAACCTGGGCCGCCAAATTCGCGACAGCAAAGAGATTTTTAGCGCACTCAAAGACAATGTCGACCAGCTCATGGCTAAACTGCAGGACGGCCTGATGCTGTTTGCCCGCGACTCGCGGGTGGTGCTGGTCAGCGCACCGGTGGAAGCTTTTCTGGGCCGTCCGCGCTCGGAACTGCTGGGGCACACGGTGCAGGAAGTGTTCGACCGGCAATCCCTGCTGGGAACGGCGCTGCTCGACGCCTTCGAGCGCCGCCGGCCGCTTTCGCAACGCGAGTTTGTGGCAACGGATGGCAAGCGTGTCAGAGTCTCGCTCGACTTCGTGCAGGAGAAGAATTCTCAGATCGGTGCGCTGTTGATCATGCGCGACACCGAATCGGTACGCCGCATCGGCGACGAGATCGAAATGTCGCGCCGCCTTTCCGCCAGCGGACGTCTTACTCGCGGCGTCGCCCATGAAGTGAAGAATCCCATCAACGCCATCGTGCTTCACCTGCAGCTCCTGCAGAACAAGCTGGCGGAGCAAGAACCAGACACGCGCCGGCATATGGACATCATCGACAGCGAAATCCGGCGTCTGGATCGCGTGGTGCAGACGCTGGTCGATTTCACTCGCCCACGCGATCTTCACCTCGAGGAAGTCGACTTGCGTGCCGTGATGGAAGAGGTGGCGCAGCTCGCCGCTCCTGACGCCGAACAGCATGGGGTGACCATCGAGCGCCACATGCCGGAACAGAAGCTGCCCGTCAACGTCGATGTCGACCTGATCAAGCAGGCTATTCTCAACGTCGTGATCAATGGAGTTCAGGCGATGCCGCAGGGCGGGCTGCTGACCATTTCAGCGCGCCGCGAAGACAACTCCATCGTGGCAGAGGTTCAAGACCAGGGCGGAGGAATTCCGCGCGAGCTGCACGACAAGATTTTCGAGCTTTATTTCACCACCCGCAAAGATGGCAGCGGCATCGGCCTCGCGCAGGCCTATCAGATTCTCCAATGGCACTATGGCTTGCTGGATTTTGAATCGGTCGAAGGCGCGGGAACGACTTTCCGCTTTCACATTCCTGTGGCCGCACCGGCAACCGCAAGCGGACGCAACTTCGCCCCGGCCGACGCTGCGGCTTCGTGAGACGGCTATCGCGAACCACGTTCGTTTTCCGGAAAAGATCAAGAAGTGCGTTTCGCCGCAATCGCCAAGGCGTAAAATTTAACTTTCGCAGCTCTGGGACCCCGGTATGACTCTGGCCGTACTCCTCCTCGCCATCTCTGTTGCAGCATCTGGATTGCCGGGAAAGGAGTATTCGTCTGCAATCAAATGGGGAAGCGGGGCAACTGCGGAATCGACCCTGGTGCAAGATCAGGGAAGCGCGGCACAATCCCAGAATCCATCGCCATCGTCAAAACCAGCGTCTTCGGAACCCGCTTCCGCGCAGACGCCTACCGGGCAAAAACCTGCAGCTGCCCGGCCCGTACATCACAAGAAAAAGGCGTTGTTGCCAAATTGCAACAGCTCGAGCCCTCACGTCCGAGCCAGCGCGGCCGGGCCAATCTCTTCCGCTTCGCCCAACTCGGCATCTTCCCGGACTACTTCTATTCCAGCCGTAGTTCACCCTGGCCGCACGGCGACAGATCCGAAGGCTCCGAGCAACTGTCCCCCAACCAAGACCATCGTCCGGCAGGGAGGAACCTCCGAACCGGGCATTCAACTGGTCGGTGGGCCAGAGGGCAACCAGGCAGCGCAGGAACGAAACAGCGCCAATCAACTGTTGGAATCCACGGAAGAGAACCTCAAGAAGATCGCCAGCCAGCAGCTGAGCTCGAATCAGCAGGACATGGTCAATCAGATTCGCCAATTCATGGCGCAGTCGAGGACCGCCGTCGCCGCCGGAGACTCCGATCGCGCCCGTACCTTAGCCTGGAAGGCCCAACTGCTCTCGCAGGAACTGGTCAAGCCGCAGCAGTAATTCTGCATCGTGTCTAGTGCAGCCAAATTCCTCGCGATGCCCCGGGCAGCCGGACTGCCGAGTTCATCTCCCCTTCGCCCGCGCGCTGTTCACTTTGGCCAGCAAATCCTGAGACATCCCCTGCAGAGGCCCCGGAATTTTCACCGCCTCAGTCAGAACTTCTCGCGCCTCGGTCAGTTTGTTCAATTTGCCGTAGGCAAAGCCCAAACCGTATAGAGCGCGGGCGTACTGCTGATCGTCTTGTCCCTTCAGCAAAGCTGCAGCGGCTTTCAAATCGGGGATTGCCGCAGTGCTTCTATCCTGCTTCAGGTAGACCCAGCCGATAGTGCTGTACGCGGCTCCTGCCGAAAGCTTGTGCGCTTTGTCGGCGTCGGGAGCGTCCGCCTTGGCAACCTCGATCGCTCGCTGCGCATAGCTGATCGCCTTGGCCCCGCTTCCCGGCTGCTTGTCGTCCCCGTAATATCCGGCCATCAGCAGGAGCGCGGGCAACGAGTTGGGATCGGCCGCCAGTATCTTCTCGCCATACGCTACCAGCCGTGTGCCGTCTTTCAGTTGATTCAGGGAATCGAGAGCGAGGTTTGAAACCGTCTCCTGGTATTTTGAATTCGGAAATCCTGCCGTGAACTCGTCAACGTACGCCATGCGAACCTTGGGGTCGCTTTCACCCGAGATCACGTTCACACCTGAAGTCTCCAGAAAATCGCAACTGCTCTGCGCGGCCGATTTATCTTCGTTCACCTTTGCGGCAAAATCCGCGTCGCTCATCCCCGCCGGCTTGGCTTGCTTGGCAATTGACTGGCAGACTTCTCCGCCTTTCGCGGAATACTCCATCAGCTTGGCGTTGTTCTTGGCCTGTTGCGCCAGACTGGCTTGCGACACGAGAATATCGAGGTCGTGCGGAGATCCAACCAGCGCCTTGTCGCCGTAGTCGAGCGCTTTCTGCAAATCGCCGGCCGCCTGGTAGGCCTGCGAAATCTGCCAGTTTCCATAGGTCACGGCCGCCGGATTGGCCGCGAATTTCTGGACAAACTCCTCATACATCGCAAGCTTCTTCTGCGGATCCTGCTCGGCAGAGATGGCTTGCAGCGCCTTATCTTCATCGGTGCCGGCGGCAATCACGATGCGATCAACCTGGGCGCTGGCGCGAATCGAGATCGCACAAATACTGCAAAGAAGAATCCATAGCAGCGAAGCTTCGCGGCGTCGCATAATCCTGCCTCCCGTAAACCGCGGGATTGGACTTCAACTTTTCGAGCAGGCGAATCGTAGCGCTGAACGCGGTCAGGCGCAAGAGCCAAAGGCTTTTAACCACGAAGGACACGAAGGTCCGCGAAGGAGATCGTCGGCACGGGTTTCATTTGTGGACCTTAGTGTCCTTCGTGGTGAATTCTGTCCCCTTTCCGTCAATCGGCAATCGCCAAGCGAAAATCGAAACTTTTCTGCTCTGTGCCTCTGTGCCTCTGTGGTGGATTGTTGTCTACTCGGCTAAAGTAAAACGATGCTTGGGATTTTCAGCCAGCGTCCGTTGCGCTTCGTTTTCGCCGCCAACATGATTTCCATGTTCGGCAGCGGGATGAACTCGGCCGCCGTGGCCTGGTACATTCTGCAGGCCACGCACAACGAAATGGCTCTGGGAATGTTCGTGGTTCTGCAGACCATTCCGGCCATGCTGCTGCTTCCCTTCTCTGGAGTGATCATCGACCGCGAAGATCGCCGCCGTCTGGTCATGTGGCTTGACGCGCTGCGCGCCACGATCATCGTCACCGTCGCCATTCTCGCGTTCCGCCATCGCGTGCAGGTCTGGGAACTTTATCTGATGAACACGCTGGTCTCCGCCGGCTTCTGGATGTTCTGGCCTACGATCGTCGCGCTGATTCAGGAGCTTACGCCGGAAGGCCAATTCGTTCAGGCCAACACATTTCTAATGGCCGGCGTGCAGGGCGGATGGCTGATCGCCGGCGCCGTCGTCGGCTTCATGTACAACCATATCGGCCTCGGCGGCGTGCTGCTGATTGACGTCTCGACCTATGTGGTTTCGTTCCTCTGTTATCTCGCGGTGCGCAAGGGCCGCCACGTCGTGCTGCGCCCGGAAGAACTGCGCGCCGATATTCTCGCCGCGGAAAACCAGCTGCAGCGTTTTGGGCGCGACTTGCGCGAAGCGTTACATTTTCTGCGCGGCCAGCGCGCAGTTGTTCTCCTCGGCATCAGCTGGGCTCTGTTTCTGGGAGCCATGATGATGGGAGGAATCGTGAATCCCGCGCTCAGCGACCGCGTCTTTCACGCGGGAGCCACCGGCTACGGCTGGCTTAGCGCGGGTTGGGGCACCGGAGCGTTCGTCAGCGTGTTGTATACCGCGCAGGCAATCACGCTGCTCGGCGGACGCCGCGCCCTCGCCTTCTCCATGGCCATACTCTCGGTCTGCGTCGCATTCGCTCCCGTCTCGCGATTCCTGTTTCTCGCCATCGCGACCTATTTCGTGATGGGCTCGGCCCGCGGCGTCGGCGGGGTCGCCATGAACTCCAGCCTGATGGAGATGGTTCCCAAGCATTTGATGGGGCGCGTGCAGAACGCCTTCAACCTGCTCGGGACTTTTCTTCAACTCCTCCTCGCCCTCTGCGTAGGCTTCGTTGCGCACAACGTGAGCCTGGTTGCCGGATTCGCGATCATCGCGTGCGTCTACGGCTTGTCATTCGTGGCCGCAAGCGTGCCCGTGGAAGCGCGAGTTCCGGCAGAAGAAGTCGCCGCGGAATGATCGTTCCCTCTGCGGCGGGGTAATCATTTCCTCTGCGGCGGAATGATCGTCTCCTCTGCGTTGTCATCCTGAAGCGAGCGCTTTTTGCTCGCTGAAGGACCTATGTGTGGTGTGTCAACAGGTTGTTCCGGTCGAGACCGGAACGGCTGATGGGTGGAGCGTGATTCAGACTAGCATGCGGACGGTGCCAGTTGTACTGATGGAGCCAGGGTGGGAGCTCGAGGGCG
>Ga0335074_10000521_pt1 | contig 54534 bp, 38 predicted proteins | sample Lox_Sample_23_FD_206715 | JGI IMG/M metagenome (GOLD analysis project Ga0335074, IMG submission 206715) | Soil microbial communities from Loxahatchee National Wildlife Refuge, Florida, United States - Lox_Sample_2.3 | ecosystem: Environmental > Terrestrial > Soil > Wetlands | place: USA...
GCAAAATCACAGTTAATTCCGGCGGGTTTAAGGCCGCCACATAGGGATGGTGATCGGGGGCAATAATTTCGCCGCGCGTCTCCGTGACCACCGCGACGTTAACGGTGATCTGGTTACTGGTCGAAGTTGCGGTGCTGTTTTGGCCAACGGCGGTAATGGAACTTGATAAAAATAGGACGCCAAGAATTGGAGTCAGCATTCGGTGTAATTTAACTCGCATGACCAAACCTCCATTGCCGCGGATTATAACGATTGGTCAGAATATCGTACGTTTTAAGCGGGAATTTGCACGTTGTAATGATGCCTGCGGGCGGCTGGGTTTATGTCAACGGTAATGCATCAAGTGTTGTGTTTCGATTCCTCAAGATATATTTGTTTCTGTTTCTTATTCCACAACAGAATTCCCGCTGGGAGAACCATGATGTATACCAGCATGAGAGAAGCTTTATAAATGCCGGGAAGCAGGTACATGCAGACAAGGAAGGCGAGGATGAAAATCCAGCAGATGACGCTCGCTTTAATTATGAAGGCGCGTTCACGAGGGCCTTTGGTATTTTTAATGCTAAAATACGTCCCGATAACCCCGCCCAAAATGCCAATAGCGCTGCCCAAAATCGCTCCGATAATTCCGGCGTCCATGTGATGCCTTTCTTCTCTTCGCTGCCAATTTCCATGTGTATTTTAATCCTTCCATTCCGGATGACCAATGAGCAGTCTGGTTCATTATCCGGCTACTTTGATCGCATCCCAGCTTCGGCTATTATTTCATGAGTTTCCCAGACCCCTCTGGAAAGTCTTAATTTTCCGGACGGGTTCAACGAAAATGGCCGCCTAAAGCTGGTGTCCTGATGGTTGAAGGATCGAACATTTGGTGGTTGGTGCGCGATTATGGCACAGGCTGATATCACAATTGTCACGGAATCACAGCTCCCGGTGATCGTAGAGCTGTATAACCAGGTTTTTCGCCCGCCGGAGAATGAAAATTACTTTCGCCGTCGTTTTCAGGGCCGATACAACGTCCTGGTGATGCTGGCCACGCTGGATAACCGCCCGGTCGGGTTCTGCATTGGATTTGAGCTTAAGCCGCTGGTTTTTTACAGTTGGCTGGTCGGCGTGCATGCCGATTTTCGCCGCAAAAGCATCGGCCGGCAGCTCATTGAATCGCAAAACGAATGGGCGAAAAACCACGGCTATGAATTCGCGCGCTTTGAAGCCCTCAACCGCCACCGGGCCATGGTTCATCTGGCCGTGGCCATGGAATTTGACGTCGTCGGCACGCGCTGGGATTCCATGCGCAGCGACCTGTTGATCCAATTCGAAAAACCCCTGACCGATGATGTCCGCTAAACGGCTAACATCTATGGCTAAATGGTTTTATGTCGCACTCGCTGCGCTTGTTTTGCCTGCGGCGTTTAACTCTTCCGCCACGGCTGATTCGGCTGCACCACCGCCGCTTCAGCAAGCGTATGAAAATGTGCTTTCCGCTTTGCGCCGGCCGCCAGCCGATGGTGTCATGCTCGTGAGCGTGGAATTGCCGACGGAAATTACGGAATGCGGCCTGCGGCCTGGCGATGTGATTATGCGCGCGGACGGCAAAAGCATCAGCACACAGGCCGATCTGGCGGCACAATTCGCCAAAAACGACGCACTGAATTTGCTTATCGCCCGCGGCCAGACCAATTTAACACTGCGCGTTCCAAATTCTGTTTTAAGTCTGGAGATGATAAGCGTAACCGCCGGCATGCCCGCACCGCTGAATCCGCCCGCTACGCCGCGTAAAGACTTTGACCTGATGTGGAATCAGGTGCCCACCATTGAACCTCAGCCCGGCCAGGCCGTCGGACACGATATGTGGTTTCTGGTTTTTGATTCAAACCAGGATGCATGCGGAGCCCTGCACCTGACAATCAATGGCGGCACTGACGGATCGCTGGATTGGGACTTTGCTGCGCCGGCCGGTGGGCCGCTGCTGCCCCAGGCCTGGCATATCGAATTTCAGACGGGAGATAATCATTCAACCCTGCCGTTTGAATTTAGCGACGCGGTGTGGTCATCAGGCCCAGGCCAAATTATTCTTGCTCAGGACGGCCGGCAACTTTACGCCAAAACCAACGACCAAACGGCCGCGGAAAGTTTTGAAACTCTGCCTGGCGCCATACCGACGCCGGCCCTGTGCGTGCTGGCCGCCGCGCTGCCGCATAAACCGGGAATCGTTTTGCCCGTGGCGGAAATTACGCCGCAGAATCTGGCCACGCAGCCCGGTTGCGTACTGGCAACTCACGGAGAGGACAAAATTTCCATAGGCGGAGTGGTTCGTATGGCGTGGAAAGTGGAGTTGCTCCGTTACGACATTCCCGCTTATTCGTTCTGGTTCGGTTCCGACGGATCGCTGATCATGATGGACCTGGGAGACGGCGTGAGCGCTATCCAGGTCAGCGGGCAGGCGGCGGTTAATGGCATTTTTCCACCCGGCAGTCTGCAGAATGCAGGGCCGGGCAATCCCCAATCCAATCAATAGAAAGTTCTGAATGCCTGTTTTTAAACTGCTCAACAATCCCGCGAAATACTATCCCTGCACCCAGGACATGTTACTTGACGAGCAATTTCGTGAATACTGGCTTAAACATTTCGTCACACATTTTGATTTGACCAGCCAACTGGCGCAGCAGGTTTACGGCCCGTCTATCGTCCCCGCCGTGGCTCGCGCCAAGAAAATGCTCAGCGATGAAATGGAGAAACTGCGCAGACAGCCCGATGTTTACGGCGAACTGAATCTGCAGGTTCTCGGCCTGATTCGCCAAAAATGCCTGAAGGAAAACGGTATCGATGATCCATTTATTTTGGCCAAACAACGGGAAAATGATGCGAGTCTGACGCTATATCCTGAAGTGATAAGCCAAATGGATTCTATCAACAATCGAACCGAAGCTTTGCGCCTGTTAGTCGAAGGTGTTTTTGCGGGCAATATTTTTGATTTAGGCGCCACGGCGACCGCGGGGATATTTGCGAGTCAATCACCCGACTTTTTAAAAATTCGCGCCGGTCTTGACGGCAAGCGGCCCTGGCTGATCGATCAATTCGATGTGCTCGCGGACAACCTTATTCGGCGCGGGACTTACCGGAAAGTATTGATTTTCGTAGACAACGCCGGGAGCGATTTTGTGCTGGGCATTGCGCCTCTGGCCCGCTGGCTGGCTATTTGCGGTTCCACAGTCTGCCTGTTGGCCAATCAAACGCCATCGCTTAACGATATGACGGTGGACGAGACGCGAGCGCTTTTACCACGGATCGCCCAGCGGGATACGGCTCTGGCGAAGCTGCTGGTGGAAAATAAAATCACCGTCGCCAGCTCCGGCGGCACCACACCCCTGTTGGATCTGCGCGACGTCAGCGACGAATGTAATCAAGAGGCTGCCGGCGCGGACCTGCTGATTTTTGAAGGCATGGGACGGGGGCTGGAGAGCAATTTCAATGCGCTCTTCACCGTTGACGCCGTCAAACTGTGCATGATCAAGGAGCCGATTATCGCCCAGCGCCACGGCGGAAAAGTTTTCGACGTGGTCTTTCGCTACGATCCGGCGGCAGAAAATTGAGCCCGCCGATACGAGTATATGTACCACCTCCACGATATAATTAACTGTTTATAATTTTTCGGAAATGTGATGCAAAATTCGAGCACCTTAGCCACAGTTACCCCGGAATCCCCCGCCTGGAGCGGTGTGGATTTGCAGAATCCCCACGCGGTTGCCGACAAAGCCCTTCGGGTCAACCATATGTTTTCCGCGATCGCCCCGTCTTATGACCTGAATAACCGCCTGCATTCCCTGTGGCTGGATCAATACTGGCGAAGGCGCGCCGTCAAACTGGCCGCGGTAAAACCAGGCGACATCGTCGCCGACGTCGCCTGCGGCACGGGAGATTTGTCACTGGCTTTCCGGCGGGCAAAACCCAAAGGCGTTATCGGTATCGATTTTTGCCATGCCATGCTTCAGGGCAGCTTAGAGAAAGCGGCGCGGTCCAAAGCCAATGGCGTTCCGACAGGATTTTACGAATCCGATGCGACCCGCCTTCCCCTGGCCGATTGCAGCGTGGACATTGTTTCCATCGCTTTTGGAATCCGCAACGTGGCCGACTGGGGCCGCGCCGTGGATGAATTTTTCCGGGTACTCAAACCCGGCGGCAGGCTGGTCATCCTGGAATTTTCCCTGCCGGAAAATCCTGTGTTGCGCGGCATGTATAATTTTTATTTCCGCCGGATTCTGCCACGCACCGCCACGCTGATCAGCGGCGATAAAACCGGCGCATACCGCTATCTGCCCGAAAGCGTCAATACATTCACCAGCCGGCAGCAACTTCTGGATCGCATGCAGCAGGCGGGTTTCAGCGATACTGAGGCACATCCGCTGACCGCAGGCGTGTGCATCTGTTACCGGGGCGTGCGCCATGCGTAAGATCGCCGAAGAAGAGAAAATGATGCGGCGAACCATGCGCGTGAGTTGGCGTTGCCGCAATTGCCGGGAAATTTTTGGATCGGAAAACGTGGCCTATTATTGCACCAAACTGCCGCAAAAATCGCCGCCAACCTGGTTTTTCGCCTCCATGACTTTGCTGGATCACCTGCGCGACTGCCGGGCTACGGATTTTTCCCATGAACTTCGCGAGCAATATGGCGATGATTTTTTGAACCACCCACAGATTTATGAATGGTTCAATCGTCATGCGATGACCGAATCTCGGCTGATGGCTGAGGAAGAATTAAACGATGGACAATAAGAAAACCATCATTCTTGGAATTTCCGGCGCTTCAGGCGCTGTGTATGCCCGGCGAATTCTGCAGGGCTTGGTGGAAGCGCAATGCCGAATTTATCTGGTGATTTCGCCCGCGGGCCGCAGGCTGCTGCACGATGAATTGGGAATCGAACAGCCCGATCCGACGGCGATTCTCGGCGACGCGGCGGAGCACGATATTACCGTTCTGCCTTACAACGATATTGGCGCATGCATAGCCTCCGGCTCACATCCGATTGACGCGATGATCGTCGCCCCCTGTTCGAGCAATAAATTAGCGCAGATCGCCAATGGACTTTCGGAAAATCTTATCGCCCGCGCTGCACAGGTTACGCTCAAGGAACGACGCCCGCTGATTCTGCTGCACCGCGAAATGCCACTGAGCCTGATCGAATTGCGCAACATGGTTCAGGCAACTGAAGCCGGCGCGATTGTCTGCCCGGCCAGCCCGGGGTTTTATCTGAATCCACAATCCATTGACGACCTGATCACCATGATCGCAGGGCGCGTGCTGGACCTGATTCACGTTTCCCATCCATGGAACACACGCTGGCCGGGCGCGGGAAGCCGCCGGGAAAAAGCATGAACACCACTACTGTTGAAAATTCTCACCCTGCCGCCGGTGTGCTGCAGCGCGTGCGGGCATTTCTGGAGATGATCAAATTTTCTCATTCGATTTTCGCCATGCCCTTTGCGCTCACCGGGGCATTTCTGGCCTCAAGGCAAATCGGATTATTCTGGCCCGGTTGGACCCGCCTGGGACTTATCCTGTTGTGCATGGTGACAGCCCGCACCTATGCCATGACGTTTAATCGTCTTGCCGATCGCGAAATCGACCGGCGCAATCCCCGCACCGCACGCCGCCCCAGTGTCACGGGTGAAGTTTCTGTGCGGTTTATGGCGGTATCGCTGCTGGTTTCCGCGGCCCTGTTTATTCTGGGAACGTGGCTGTTTGACCGTTTGCTGGGCAATATATATCCGGTTCTTTTGGCACTCCCCGTTCTGGCCTGGATTTCGTTCTATAGTTTCGCCAAACGGTTCACCTGGCTAAGCCATTTCTTTCTCGGCGCATCGCTGGGTCTGGCGCCCATCAGCGCCTGGATCGCCATCGTGCCGCCTCACGGCCCTGTGCTGGGAATTCAGGTGGTGTTGCTGGGAATCGCCGTGCTCTTCTGGACCGCGGGTTTCGACATCCTCTATGCGTTGCAGGACATGGCGATTGATCGGCGGGAAAAACTATTTTCCATCCCCGCCGCCGTCGGTATTCGCTTGAGCCTCTGGATTTCGCGGTTTTGTCATTTCATAACTGCGGCGCTGCTTTTACTTTTCGGCCTGGGCATCGGCGGCGGCATGGCGCTGGGACCCTTTTACTGGCTGGGGTTTGCCGCAGTGGTTTTATTACTGCTTGTCGAGCAATCGCTGGTGAAACCGACGGATATTTCGAAAGTTAATCTGGCATTCATGACGGTCAACGGCATAGTGGGCGTCGTTTTCGGTACACTGTCGATTATCGCCATCCTGCTTTACCGGTAAGCGTCCGCCAATGGCAATAGGATTTGTCATTGAGCGTTGGTTATTTGAATATTGCAACGCGGCGTGGGAACACCGCATCCAAGCCCCAGGTTTCCAGCTGGGGCTGTATTTAATATCCTTGCATTAATAAGGGATTTATGAAGATCGTTATCGTCATAACTTGTGTTCTGGCCGGCGTAATATGTTTTACACGAACTACTCAGGCCGCAGAGACTGCAACGTCTGCTAACATCAATGCTCAGGTTCAACTTGATCAGCTCGGCCGGCAGATCCCGCCGTCGTTTCTGGGATTGTCCGTTGAATACAGCCAGATTTCAGACCTGATCAGTCCGGAGAACGGCCACCAGACCGCAGTGATTAATCTGGTTAATAACCTCCAGCAATACAACGGGCCGTTTGTTTTCCGCATTGGCGGCAATTCCACCGATCGAACCTTCTGGCAGGGATTGCCCGACACCACGCCGCATTTCAACAACACCACCGGCAATAATGCCAACGCCAATAACGCCAACGCGGCCCAGGGCGGCCAAGCCAACCGAAAAAGAAAAACCGCCATCACTCTTACGCCGGAGTTGATCAGCGAATTTCAGGGCATAGCCGCTGGAACGCATTGCAAATTTATTCTCGGGCTGAACCTGGCGTGCGACAATCCCGCCGTCGCCATGGTCTGGGCCAAACAGGCGATCGCCGGCCTGGGATCTTCGATCATGGCTTTTGAAATCGGCAATGAGCCATCACTGTACGCCAGAAACGGCTATCGACCCAAAGGGTATTCGCTGGCTCAATATTACAAGGACTTCGGAAGCTACGTTAACGCTTTGCGGCCCGAACTGACCGACGGAATTCAAATCGCCGGCGGCGCGATTTGCTGTGGATGGCTGGAAGAAACAGATCAATTTGTCGATCACGAACATCAGAACGTCAACATCGTCACCGTGCATCTTTACCCGCTCTCCGGCGGCAATCCGAAGGCTAAGCCTAATCCCGATGAAGGTGAAAATCCCGAGGATAATCCCGCCAAAAATCCGACCCGCCAGCCCAGCATTGCCAATCTGCTTAAAGACACTTCTTCAACAATGTACGTAACGCGGGGAGAAAAATTCCTTGCGGCCGCGGCCAATTACGACCTGCCCGTACGCTGGGCGGAGATGAATTCCGTCAACAACGGAGGCAATGCCAATGTCAGCGGCAGTTTTGCCGCGTCGCTCTGGGCGGTGGACACTCTTTTTGAAATTTTTCACTCCGGCGCGGTCGGCGTGAATTTCCACATGGGCGCGGATTATCCCACCTTCGACTTCTCCGGCGGCCAATTGAATGTCTGCCCGCTTTACTATGGCCAGTTGTTTTTCGCCCAGGCCGTGCAAAATCACGCGCGGCTCATTCCGGTTAATTTCCAGACTACGGCGAACGTCAAAATATGGGCCACGCTCGACGCCGATCATGTTTTGCGCGTGGTGGCAATCAACAAAGACCTCACACAGGACGTACATATTTCACTGCACCTGCCAACCAATGCCCGCGCCCAGCTTGAGACGCTTTTTGCACCCAGCGTCGAGGCCAAAACCGGCCTGATCATTTACGGCGACGGAGCAATTATCAATTATGACCACAGCACCAACGGCAAGCCGGGGCCGGTAAACATGGACAATCTTTATCCGCTCAATCAATACATTACGCCGGAGGACGGCGTATACACATTTTTTGTCCCGCACACACTGGCCAGGATGCTGATCGTGCAGTTGAATTAAGAGACTTAGAGGCTCTTAGCCACAGAGAGCACAGAGAATTATTTTTTCACCACGACGGCACGATTTTTTTGAACCACGAAATATACGAAAATCACGAGAAAATTTATGCGAACGCGCGGGGAGGCGGTTGCGAAATTTTGGAAAGTAGAAATTGGAAAATCGAGCAAGATCGAGGGCCGAGTTAGAAGTTCTGAGCAGGGACGCAGGGAGTAGCGGCGCGTCGGCGGTTGAAGCAAGTTTTATTTAATCGGGCTCGGGCTCGCCATTTTTTGTGGCGGCGGTTTTGGGAGGCTTGTTGAGCTGTTTTTTGAAAATATCCACCGGATGGTCATTTTTTTGCGGGGCGCCCGGCGTGCTGCGGCCATCGGCGACATATTTTTCCAACAGTTTGGTTAGCCGATCGATGATATCGGGGTGACTGGCCTGCAGGTTGTTTTTTTCGCCCATATCCACGGATACGTCATATAGCTGAAGCAGCGGCAGTCCTTGTGCCGCCGCATCGATATCGCTGGGATTGCTCCAGGCGCCATTACTCCATCCACCCGAGCCCGGACAGAGTTCGAGCTTCCAGTTGCCCTGTTGGATGCCAAAACGTCCTTCAATGGAATGGTAGACGATGGCTTCGCGCAACGGACCGTGCGCGATGCCAAGTAGTGCGGGCAGTATACTGACGCTATCTTCACCGGCATTATCCGGAAGTTTTGCACCCAGCATATCGGCGCAGGTTGCGAGGAGGTCGCCCAGGCAAACGAGTTGATCGCTTTGGGAACCGGCGACCACTTTTCCGGGCCAGCGCACAATGAATGGAATGCGATGGCCGCCATCCCAGATGTCGGATTTCATGCCGCGAAACAAATAGCTGGGATTGTGCCCGTGCTCCAGAAGTTCGGGATAGCCGGCCACGGGGGAGCAGCCATTATCGCTGGCTACCATGACCAGGGTGTTTTGCGTAAATCCGTTTTGCTCGAGCGCCTGCAAGACTTCGCCAATGGCCCAGTCGGTTTCCATGACGAAATCAGCATAGTCATTGATCCCGCTTTTGCCTTTGAACTCGGGTGAAGGAACAATCGGTGCGTGTGGCGAATTCAACGGGAGATAAAGGAAAAACGGTGTGCCGGTTTTGGCGCGTTCATTGATATAAGCGACGGCTTTGCGTGTGAGCGTGGGAAGGACGTTGACGGCCTGATAGTCCGCGGCGGCGGGCCCCTGGCGAACCCATTTCTTTTCAACCGTGGGTATTTCGGTCCAATGATCGTTTTCGATGAAATCAAAGGGCGGCATGTCGGCGGAGCTGCTGATGCCGAAATAATAATCAAACCCGCGCGTGGTCGGTCCATTGAGGATGGGTTTGGTAAAGTCGATCGGCCATTTTGCTTCCAATGCCGTTGTATCGGCGGCGTGCCTGGCGGGCGCCATATCCATTCCCAAATGCCACTTGCCGATGCAGGCGGAATGGTAACCATATTGCTTAAGAAGCGAAGGAACGGTGAGCTGGTCGGGCTTGATGAGCGGTTTGGAATAGCCGCTGAGAACGCCATGCTGCAGTGTGGAACGCCAGTTATAGCGCCCGGTGAGAATGTTGTAGCGTGACGGCGTGCAGACCGCCGAACTGCCGTGGGCGTCGGTAAAAGTCATGCCGGCGGCGGCAAAGCGGTCCATGTTGGGCGTGGCGATTTTACCGTTCGCGTTGAGACACTTCACGTCGCCGTAGCCGAGATCGTCCGCGAGGATGTAGACAATGTTTGGTGTTTGTGCCGATGGAAGCGCTGCGCCGGCGGAGGATCGCAGAGCAGCGGCTGCGGCTCCGGCACTGACCACCTTGAGAAACTTGCGTCGATTCATGTTGGCCTTTCGCTTTGGCCCTTGGTTGCCCGAATAACTTTGAACGCACGGCCGCCGTAAAAATTGTTTGTTATTTTCACCCCAGGTTTAGCCCTTTGCAAACCTGTATCAACGGTAATTGGTATGAACATGAAGATTTTTTGCCACTGAGAGCGGCGCGGCGTAGCCGCGCCGAGAGCAGGTGAATTTAAAACAGGTGAACAAGAGAGCAAAGCGGCTGCGCCGCGGTTTTCAGATTGCAGTTTTCGGTGTTCAGATTGTTTGCCACAGAGAGATTTTTTCCGCAAAGACGCGAAGAAGACGACGTTTTAATGCAGGGGACGCAGAGAAATTTTTGTAACCTATTCCCTACTTATGGTACATGAGCATAATCAGGATTACGATCAATGAAACCAGCGCCATGATAAAGGCGCTGTTGACCAGCCAGGAATTGCGATTGCGCGATTTATCCACCCAGTCCTGGACCTGCACCACTGATGCCGCGTAACTGTCGCGCACCTGCTGGAGACATTCCACGGCGTGGTTGTTGGCTGATTGCAGACGATCCACCATCATGGAAAAACGATTGAAGGCTTCCACAAGCTGTTGATCGATTTCGTTGGCGGTTTCAATCTGTTCGCGCACGGCGCGGAGTAGTTCGGCCTGGTCTTTGCCCGCCGTAGTGATGTTGCTCATCACTTCGCTGATCTTGCGCTGCTGGTCCACGTGCAAAGCCAGCCGGTCGCTGATGAGCTGAAGCATCTGGGCCTGCATCCGGCTGGTCTGGGGAAGTGCATCGACCGCCAGCGGAATGGTACTTAGGCGAGAAAGCAGTTCTTCCTGCCGCTGTGCCTGGCCGTCCAAAGCGGTGCGCAATTCATGGACGGTTTCCAGTAATGCATCGTAACTCTGCTGAAGCCGGTAGGAATTGGGTTCAACGCCTCCGGGCCCCAGGCGGTGCAACGGGTTCGGTCCGTGCGTGCCGGTGGATGGTTCATGAGCTTCGTAGTCGACGACCATCGGCTTTTGAGCGCCGAGGATGCGTCTGAATCCGTCGAACATTCCCATAAAAAATCCTCCGAAAGCCCGAAAAAACATTATACATTATGGAGGAACCCATCGTTATGAAAATTTGGTTAAATTTTGACTAGTTTTGGCCCGCTGGAGACGGCCTCGGCAGACAATCCTTCCACCTTTTCTACGCGATCGCGGATGCCGGCGATTGCCGCCATAATCTGATCCGTGACCTGCTGGAGAAGTTCCCGATTCTTATGAGAGCCTTTGAGATTTTCAAAACGCATCGGTGAACCGTAATAAAGACTGATTTTAGATCGGCCAAGATAATCGCCGCGCACGCTCACATGCGGGCGCATGCCGCTGATGTAGACGGGCACAACTGTGGCGCCGGACAAAAGCGCCAAAAACGCGATGCCAGGTTTACCCGGGCGAAGCGAACGGTTTTCAGAGACATTTTTGTTGGTGGAAATGCCGCCTTCAGGAAAAACGCCCACCACGTCGCCGGCCTTCAGTGCTTCGGTCGCGGCGCGCAGGGCCGGAGCATCGGAACCGGTGCGATTCACCGGAATGCAACCAACCCAGCCGAAAAAACGCCGCAAGAATGGAATGTCATAATATTCGCGGGCCATCATAAAACGGATGCGCCGGCGTGGACTGGCTATCCCAAGCGCCAGGGGATCCAGAGTGCTGGTATGGTTCGCCGCTACGATCACCGGCCCGCTCCCCGGTATCAGACATGCATTAGCACGGCGAAATCGGTGCCACACTGTCATATACCCGGTGACGATGCGTCGCGCCAGCGCTTCGGGCAGCGGCAACGGCTGGTAATAGATATAAACACCAACCAGCGCGACGCCCAAAATCCCCGTAAAACATGCCACGCCAAAAAGAAGCGTCTGGGTATAAGCATCGACATGGCGCGATAGGGCCATCGGGATGGTCATGCTGACCAGCCCGATATTGACGAGCATGTCGCGTACGGCCAGCACGCGGCCACGGACATAATCGGGAATGATGCGCTGCAGGAGCGTATCGACGCTGATGAACATAATCGCGCCGAAAAACGCCGCGAGTGCCAGGCCGATCAGCAATGTCGGCCACTGTGCGGCCAGCGAAACCAACAGCAAGCTTATGCCGATGAGCACTGTCGCCCAGGCGATGCCAATTTCCTTGGGGATTCCCTGTTTGGCCCGGCTTACGGCGAATGCGCCAATCACCATGCCCACACCGGCAATTGCCAGAAAGCAAGGCGTAGCCCAGTCGGGAAGTTTGAGCCGGCCATTTAAAATACCCGGCAGGGAATTAAAAATGATGGCGCTGACGGCGAAGAAAATCATTTCCAGACCAATGGCCTGAAACGGCCGGAAATGGCGCCTGAGATATTTGCCGCCCATGCGGGCGTCCTGAACAAATTTGCCCAAACTGCTTTTACCCTTGCTGGCGGCGGCGCGTGGAACATTAAAGCCTTTGGGAAAACGCATCAGGAATAAACAAAATGCGGAAAGCATGTATGAGCCGGCATCGACGTACATGGCGAACTGCAGGCTCCAGCTAATCAGCGCTATGCCGACCAAAAATCCAATCAGAGAAAAAATGGTTCCTGCCGCGGTAATAACGGAATTGGCCTGCAAAAGCTGGCGCGGATGCACCAGATTGGGAACCATCGCGGCGCGGGCCACAATAAAAAATTCGCCCACGGATGAAAGCAAAATTTCCGAGCCAAATAAAAGCACCAACAGCGTGCCGGTGTTAAATGCCCGGGTCTGCGCCCCCACGAGCAGAACCGTCCGAGCGATTAAGACAATTGTAGCGCGGGCTAAATCAGCGGAGATCATCACCGCCCGGCGCGGCAACCTGTCGGAAACAATTCCACTTAATGGTGCTAAAAGCAAAAAGGGCGTGAACATCGCCAGATTCAACTGCGCCCACGGCTGCGAGTCCCAATGCTTCTGGTGAAGGATCACAATGCACAACAACTGCAGCATCACCAGCCAGTGGACACGGTCGGCCAGCGAGGAAACCACGTATCCGACCCAGAGAAGTTTAAAATTGCGGTTCTTTAATAAGGGCGGGAATTCCTGCAATAGCGGCGTGTTGACGGAACCCTCGAGAGTAGTCTGGCTCATAAATCCTACGCTATCCGCCCGGAGATTCTGAAAACGCCAATTGTGCTGCGGCACGAGGCTAGTTGCAAGGAGACGATTTCACCACAGAGTACTCAGCGGACACGGAGGAATCACAGAGAATTTTTTTCACCACAAAAGGGATTTAATTAGCCACTGAGATCACAGAGGGAGGAATTTGTTAGAGGCTCTTAATCGCCGGAGCGGAATGCGCCCATTACCTGGTTGCTCAGGCTCATGCCGCGCGACACATTACGTGAACGAACGTCTGTTTTGCCCGCGGCGATGGCGTTTTGGAGTTCCTTCACGCGGTTCTGCGAGGCTTCCATTTTGGGATAGCGCACTTCACGGAACCCTGTGACCGGTTCAGGCGTTTGCAAAATATCCAGCCACAGGTTGTAAAGCCACGGCTCATGGAGTTCGCACGTATCCACCAGGCGCATGTACCAGTCACGGAAGGCTTTTTCCTTCCCGTGCCACGCCGGCAAAAGCGAGCGCAACCAGCGGCAGTGGCGCAGGATGCGCATCTGCCAGTCGCGTCCCTTCATGTGGAAACGAATTTTAAAGCCGGCGATGTCGAATTCCGGCCGGTTCAAGTGGATATATTTAATTTTATCGCCATTGGCGGGGTTAACGTTGTAACGCCTGCGGTCACGGCGGTATTTTTCCGGGCTGGTGTACATCATCGCCACGTACACTTCGTCTTTGATCATCATCACTTTGGCCAGGTTCCATATCACGGCGCGGGTCACGGCGAAATTGCGCTCGGCGTTGTCCTGCTGATAGGTTTTGACCACGCGGGTCGAGTAACTGCGGCCATAGGAAAGCGTTCCCCATTGAATCGCGTCAAAAAGACGGATCACGTAATCCCGCCGGAGCGGTTCATCGAGGCCCGGCATCTGGGCCAGCGCGGAGCGGCAAATTTTGCGATATTCCTCGGCGTTGCTTTTGCCCCAGATGGAGCTGACCATCAGGATGTTGGCTTTGCGTTCGATGGCCTGTTCGACGGTTTCCACTTCGCGCGGCGCCGCGACGCCAAAGAGGTCGGGCCGCAGAACGATTTTGCGTCCGATGTTGAAGGCGCGATAGTTGCGTTCAAATTCGCGACGCACGGCGTGCCGGATGGCCCAGGTGATGCTCTTGTAGGAAACGGGTATAAAGCCGAGCTGGTAGGCCACGCCGAGCATCATGATGTTGGCGTACAGCCGCGAATCCAGCAGGCGTTCGCACAAATCGCCGACGTTAAAGCTGAAGAAACGGCCCGGCTTGCACTGAATTCTGATGATCTCGGCGAGTTCTTCGGGCGAAAAATCATCCCGGCCCAGCAGTGTGAGAATCGTCGGCGTTTTGCCGGTGTTGATGACGGCGTGCGTAAACTTCGGCGAAGCGACGCGCAGATAATCGGTCGGGGAAATAGCCCGCGCCGCCTCGAGCACGTCCACGCCGATGAGTAAATCCGCCTTGCCGAAGGGAGTAATCGCTGAACCTTGTATGGGCGTGCGTGAGAACAGAAGCTGGCTGAAGACGCCGCCGTTGCGGATGGCCAGGCCTTTTTTGTCCACAAAGGCGATCTGGTAGCCTTCCTTATGGCCGGCGCGGACGAGGATTTCACCCGCCACGCCGATGCCCATGCCTCCCACGCCGGCGAGGTAACAGCGCCATTGCTGGCCCATGTTCATCATCGGCGGCTCGGGCATGCCGGTCAGATCGACGACTTCATCGGGCATGCGCGGCGGGCGTTTGCGCGTCACAATAACCTGTTCAAAACTGGGGCACGCGTCGATGCGGGCGCAGGCGCCGTCGTTGACGCAGGTGGTAAAGTCGGTCTGAATTTTCGGGCCGTAATCGGTGCGCGCCACTTTAAGCCCGGGGCAGCCGGTCTGGTTGGTGCACTCCAGGCAATATTCGCACACTTCATCGGTGATGTTCATAAAGGTTTTCTGGCGAACGAAGCCGTGCTCTTTTTTCTCCTGCACTTCAGCGCGGTGACGCCGGCGATGGAAGGTGATGCCGCATTCCTTGTCAGCAATCACAACTTTCACGCCGTCCTGGAGAATCACGCGCTCGAGAATTTGTTTGTACTTGTCGCGCTGAGCGGGGTTCAGGCGGATGACGCGCGGCTGCGGTTCATTTTCGCGCCGCATACCCGAACCGCCCTGGCCGATGCGCAACATGCCGGCGGCGTCGGGGATCATGGAACGCACAATGCGTTCGATATCGTGGGCGAGGACCATTTTACCGGTGAGGTCTTCCTGCAGGGTGGGAAGAGGCTGGTGGCCGGTCATGGCGGTGGTTTTGTTTTCCAGAATGATGTAGGTGATGTCCTGCCCCTGGTTGATGGAGTTGGCGATGGCCAATGAACCGGAATGGAAAAAGGTTCCATCGCCCATGAAGACGATCTGCTTATTGGTGATGAACGGATCGATGCCGCCGCCGGTGGCGCCGCCGAGGCCCATGCCGCTGTAGTTGTGCATGAGCGGTTTGTTGGGCTCGAACATCATCATGGTGTAACAGCCGGTGTCGCCATGGGCGACCAGATCGATGGGCTTGCCGTTGTAATGCTGCTGCATGTATTGCGGATCGAGAAGATTTTGCCGGATTTCCAACAGTGCGCTGGACGAATCACGGTGCGGGCAGCCGGGGCAGTACGCGGGCGTCCTGACCGCCACGGGCGTTTTGACCGCGCCGGCCTGGGCGATGATCTCGAGTTCCTCGGTAAGCCGCCCGTTGGAAAGCTCATACGGGATATTCGGCGTATCGCGTAAAAGTTCGGTGAAGCGTTCGATGAGTATGGACGGATGCAGGCCGCGCGTGGCGGGAATGCCCGGACGCTGGTTGGGAAACGCCTTGCCCCAAAGCTGCGTGGACGATGTGGGATGATTCGGATCCTCCTGGCGTTTGCGCGTGAGATGTTCGGCGATCTGTTTTTCGATGAAGCTGCGCCGCTCTTCGACGACCACGATGCGTTCGCACATTTCGGCGAATTGATCGACCATCGGCATATCGATGGGATAACTGAACGCCAGCTTGAGCATGGGAAGCTGGCCGAGCAGACCCATGTCCTGCATGGCCTGGACCATCAGCGTGTATGAATTGCCGGAGGAAATAAAACCGACGGGTGCTTTTTGCGACCGGCCGCCGCGCCATGTGCGTTCAATGGGATAGAGGATTTTGGTCAGGCCCAGTTGGCGGCAGCGCGTCAGCAGAGCCTCGAAACGCTGATCGAACGTGAGTTCCTGCCGCCAGCTTCGCGGGGGCAATAGCACGGTGGTCTCGACGGGAATTTTTGCGGTTTCAATGGCGATGCGGTCTTTGGTGCTGATCGACGGCCAGTGGTTGGGGCGGCATTCAACCGTGCCGCCGCCGTCGGCGATGGCCACGGTAACCATCATGCCGATATAAAGTCGTGACGCGACGGAAAGATCAAAGGCGTGTGCGACCCAGTCCTTGAGTTCCTGGGAATTCGCCGGCTCCAAAACCGGCACGCGAAGATGTTCAAAAAGGAAGCGCGAATCGGCCGGAACCTGGGTCGAATCGCTCCACGGATCATCGCCGGAAACAACCAGGGCGCCACCGCCGGGATGCGGTATGCCGGCCAGATTGCCAATGGCCAGGGCGTCGGATGCGACATGCAATCCCACGGATTTGAAAACGGCGATGCCTTTGACGCCGACCATTTGCGAGCCGTTGAGCATGGCGATGCTGATGGCCTCATTGTTGGCCATTTTGGCACAAACGCCCTTTTCATTGAGCAACCCGCCGATGTCGTGGCAGGCGTCGAAGAAACCGGCCACAGGCGAGCCAGGATAGCCGGTGAGCAGCGCAACGCCTCCGGGCGTCTCCAGGCACCCCTTCAGGAGAAGCTCCGCACCGCCAAAAATTTCCGAGCCGCTTTGCACCTGAAAGCGTGGATCGATTTTCATGCGAACATCCGTGTGAAATATCGGTTCCGGCGGTATCGGCCGGGTTCCGCCCATCCGGCAAACAGCCGTTCAGACCCGGTTTATGCTACCCAAGGCCTGACCAATAATAAGAGGGTATTTTAGCCTCTTTGGTGATTCTCTTCTAGGCAAATATTTCGCTCGGACGCCAACGTATCGCGCACCCAAAACGTGATCTTGAAAATAAAATTTAAGGATTTTAGTTAATTTCGGGTTGCAAACTATCGCCAGTCGCATTATTTTTCATATTGCGGCATAAATTGTGCGGGCCGCCGCGAATCGTAAGAATGGCTTGCTGAAGACAAAATTCGCATCCTATGGCAACAGACAATCCCAAATCCGATTCACTGGCCAAAATGGCGGAAGAGATTTTTGCGCTGGCCAAACTTTCCTGGCGGCAGCGGCTGGCCTCGCGAAAACAGGGCGAAGAAGAGCTCACCGAATCGCAATTTCTCACGCTGGATACGTTGCATACCGCCAAAGGCGAACCACTGAGCGTAGGCGATATTCAGCGGAGTATTCACGTGGTTCCAGCGCAAATGTCGCGGATTATACGCTCGCTGGAAAACGATTTTGACGCCCCGCTTATTCGCTGTGAACTCAATCAGATCGATAAGAGAAAAATTGATGTGCGCCTGACCAACCAGGGGCGTGCGGCATACGAGCAATTCCGGCAATCGCGTTTGGGCAGGACTCTGGAAATCCTGACCGGCCTGACGGAACAGGATCGCGTCGACTTTATTCGCATCTGCCGGCATATGCGCGAATTGTATGAAAAAGCCACTGCCGAGCAGGCCGCAAACGAATAAAAAACCATCAAAAAAAACCACGCAAAAAATAAAAATCGCGTTGACGAATAATTTTATAGACAACGTCCTATAATATTAATGCTTATATTTTCCTTGACAGAATATTTTCACGATGTATATTTTATTTTATTGATGATAAATCAGTCGGCGCTAACCATTTGTGTTTTGTGTTGTCTGGTTGTTTTATGTGGCCTGGCTTGAAACTATAATGTATTGATGCACCAAATATCGCGAGGAGTTGAGCGATGATTACCAAAACAACACAACTGGCCTCCAGGAAAATTAAGTACACGTTTAAAGTACTGGCGCTCACGGCGGCGGCCGCGGCACTCTGCCTCGCCTCCGCAGCGCCAGTGCAGGCGCGCACAAGCATCTCCTTCGGTATAGGGCTATCTGTACCGTTCTATTCGCCAGCGCCCGTAGTTTACGCACCAGCCCCGGTTGTATATACGCCTGCGCCAACAGCGTATGCTCCGAATAGCTACTACGTTACGCCGGCGCAATATGCAGCACCCGCTTCCGGCGCTTATGCGGGACCGGCAGCGCAATATCCCGCACAAGCTCCGGCAGCCCCTGCGCCGCCGGCGACGCAACAATATGCAACACCTGTTCCACCTGGCTATCAGGCGCCGCCTGCGCAATATCAGTATCAAGCGCCTGCTTATCCCACTTACGCCGTGCCGGTTTATGCACCAGCCCCTGCGTATTATCCGCCGGCATATTATTACCCACCGACTTACTATTACCCGTCTTACTATTCCGGTTATCCATACTACGGCGGGATCAGCATCGGTTTCGGATTTGGGTATGGATACGGCTGCGGATATTACGGCGGCGGCGGTCGCTATTACGGCTGTGGTGGCGGCCGTTATTACGGCTGGAGTGGCGGCGGCGGACATTGGGGCGGGGGCGGCGGAGGCCGTCGTTAAAAAATTAATTACTCCTGACCAAGTACTATTGGCTAGGGAACACTAAGCCTCAAAACTTGTCATGCAGGCTGGGCTCGGGGACCGTATGTCCTCGGGCCTTTTTATTTTTTCGCTATCTGCTTCACGGTTAAAACTATTTTCTGCACTTATTCCCTATTCCCTTTATTGTGTTCCCACACCAGCGCTGCGCCTTGAAGTACAAGATCGGGAATCAGTGAATCTACCAGGCCGGAATCCCCCAGCAGCCGATGCGCATCGCCGCCGGTGGCCACCACATGCGGCCATGCGCCCAGGCTTTCCGCGTAGCGTTCGACCAATTCGCGCACCGCACCGCGCGCCGCGGCATAGAGCCCTAAATTCAGAGCCTGCATGGTGTTTAAACCAAACGGATTTTCCGGCGGGGCAAGATCGGCCTCGGGTAATTGCGACGCCCAGGCGTGCAGGGCTTTAGCGCCCATGGCCAGGCCGGGCGCGATAGCCCCGCCGAGAAATACGCCGTCGGCGTCGATGCCGTCAACAACCAGCGCCGTGCCGGCGCTGATAATTACACACGCCAGTTGTGTGTTTACATAAGCGGACAAAGCGCCGCATAGCCGGTCCATGCCGATGGTCTTTTCATCAGTGAGTTTGGTCTTTATGGGCACGGTTAAATCGGTCCCGACAATTTGTGCTTTGAGGCCGCAAATCTGCTGGACCAGTTGGGATACGCTCGCGTTAAGTTCCGGCGCCACGCTGCAGATTACAGCGCCAGCGGGCTTTTGCGACTGGGTAAGATTTTTCAGGATCGCGCCAAGTTCTTCGTCAATATTTTCGCGAGCGATCCGCATTCCCGGATCGCGGGCTTTGCCCTGCTCGAAAATGCCGACGCCAATGCGGCTATTACCGAGGTCCAACGCCAAAACACTCATTCAAATCTCCTGTTGACCGATCCCGACAAGTCGGGAGAAGCCCGTCCCACTTTATTCTTATCTGTTCCCTATCTCTTTTTTTGTGGGACAGACATCTTACGTGTCATTTTTTTTCTTTTGCCTTTTTGATTACTTGCTCTAATGCTCAACTGTTCCACCTTCTCCGGTTCTCGCCGATAGTATTTGCCCTTGCGCAGGTCGTCGGCTTTGATCGCGGAAATTTCCGCGGCCAGATCATCATCCGTTTGGGCAGCGGCCGGCGGTGCGTCCACAAAGGCTTCGCCGAGCGGCGCTTTTTGAACCTGCTGCCACAGCGCTTCCAGCAGCGGACGCAGGCCCGTGCCCGTCGCGGCGCTTATGGCGAGAATTTGTTTACCCGGCAAAGCGGAACGCAAATCGGCCAGCGCTTCGGCCGCGCCGGATAAATCCATTTTATTGGCGACCAGAATTTCCGGCTTGGCCGCCAGTTTCGGGCTATACGCCGCCAATTCCTCGCGGATGGCATGATACGCTTCAATCGGTTTGGGCCCGCTCATCGGGATCATGTCCACCAAATGAACGATGACCCGCGTGCGTTCGATATGCCGCAGAAAATCCAATCCGAGTCCCGCGCCTTTGTGGGCGCCTTCGATCAATCCGGGAATGTCCGCCAGCACCAGCCGGCGGTCGGCGTCGAGTTCGGCGATGCCCAACTGGGGTTCCAGCGTGGTAAACGGATAGTCCGCGATTTTCGGGCGCGCCGCCGATACGCGCGAAAGCAGCGTCGATTTTCCCGCGTTGGGCATGCCGATGAGTCCGACGTCGGCGATCAGGCGCAATTGCAGTTTGAGCTGCCGGCTTTGTCCCGGTTTTCCAGGTTCGGCAAAATCAGGCGCCTGCCGCGTTGAAGTGGTGAAATGTACGTTGCCGCGCCCGCCGCGCCCGCCTTCGGCGATGCATATTTTTCGCCCCGACGGCGTCAAATCGGCCAGCAATAAACCGGTGTTTCGATCGTAAACCAAAGTTCCCGGCGGCAGGCGAATGACCAAATCTTCTCCGTCTTTACCCGCTTTTTTCTTTCCCATCCCGTGTTCACCATTGCCGGCGTGCCAATGGTGCCGGCCGGTCATATCCAGGAGCGTATCGACGCCTTGGGTGGCTTCCAGATAGACACTGCCGCCATCACCGCCATCGCCGCCGTCCGGGCCGCCCTGCGGTATATACTTTTCGCGGCGCATGGAGACGCAACCGTTGCCTCCTTTTCCGGCCGATACCTCAATTTCCGCTTCGTCAATAAACATACTGCTATATTAGCCTAAGTCTGTATTATCAGCCTGAATTTCCGGATACCCCCTGGTTTTTGCAGGCCCTTTGGAAATGTTGTAGACTAGAGTGCTTGTTCATTAGCCACGGGAGTAAGAATTCATCATGAGTCAGCACCGCAAACACCTGTTCACCAGTGAATCCGTTTCCATGGGCCATCCGGATAAGGTCGCGGATCAGATTTCCGACGCGATTCTGGATTCGCTTCTGGCCGCCGACCCGTTGGCCCGCGTGGCCTGCGAAACGCTGGTGACTACGGGCCTGGTGGTACTGGCGGGTGAAATCACCGTTCATAATGAAAAAGGCATTCAAGCGCTCAACAGCGCCGAAGAAACCGTTCGCCGAACGATCAAGGAAATTGGTTATGACGATCCTCTGGGCGGCTTTGATTACCGGAGTTGCGCCGTTCTTCGCGCCATACACGGCCAATCGGAAAATATTTCTCGCGGTGTGAATTCGTCGGAAAACAAGGAACAGGGCGCCGGCGACCAGGGCATTATGTTCGGCTTTGCCTGCAATGAAACCAGCACGCTGATGCCTATGCCGATCTATCTGAGTCACCGATTGGTTGAAGAGCAGGCGCGCCTGAGGCAGCAAGGATCCCTTCGCTGGTTAAGGCCCGACGCCAAGAGCCAGGTCACCGTCGAATATCACGACAATAAACCCGCACGCATTCACACCGTAGTACTTTCCACGCAACATACCGAAGAAGCTGTGGACACAAAAACCGACAGCTTTTCCCATAGCGCCCGTCAGGAAGTGATCGAAAAGATCATCAAGCCGGTGGTGATGGCTGAATGCCCGCAGTTGTGGAACAACCAGATTATTTTTCATATCAACCCCACGGGTAAATTTTTGATCGGCGGACCGCATGGCGATTCGGGGCTAACCGGCAGGAAGATCATCGTGGACACTTATGGCGGCCGCGGCTGCCACGGCGGCGGGGCATTTTCCGGCAAGGATCCGTCCAAAGTGGATCGCTCCGCCAGTTACATGGCGCGCTACATAGCCAAGAACATTGTGGCCGCCGGCCTGGCGAAGGCCTGCGAAGTGCAATTGGGTTACGCCATCGGCGTCGCAGAGCCGGTGAGCGTGCTGGTGGATACGGAAGGGACCGCAACGGTCGATGAAACATTGATCAGCGAACTGGTGCGCAAAGTATTTCCGCTCAAGCCGCGCGGCATCATTGAGCATCTGAATCTGCTGCGACCGATTTACCGCGACACGGCGAGCCACGGCCACTTTGGCCGGGAATTGCCGCACTTCACGTGGGAAAAAACCGACAAGGCCGCGGAACTGGCGCAGCTCGCCGGAATCAGCGGCGAACGCAAAGCCGCCGCCGTTCTGGCCGGAAGATAATGATCGGGGATTGGCTGTAGGGAACAGGTTACAGGCAACCGGGGATAGAGAACAGGGAACAAGCCATAGGGCAGGGTACGATGATAAAGCCGTTCCGTTTTATTTTTTTATTCTCCTGCATATTTTTTGCCCTTAGCGCAGGCGTCGCCATGGCGCAATCCACCGACTCTGACCCTAACGACTACCAATCCGGGCTCCAGGCTTATTTGGAAAAAAATTACCAACAAGCAGTCACTTACTGGGGAAAAGCGGCAGCGGCGGGAAATGCGACCGCGGCATACAACATAGGCGTGCTATACAACGAAGGCCAAGGCGTCGCTCAGGATTATCAGAAAGCTCTTATCTGGTATCAGAAAGCCGCGGATCTGGATAATTCCAATGCGATGCGCAACATCGGTCTGCTTTATGCCCATGGTCTTGGTGTTCAACAGGATTATTCAGAGGCCCTTGCCTGGTATCAGAAGGCCGCCACCTTAGGTAACGTTTCAGCCATGGATTATATCGGAGGTCTCTATCAAAACGGCCAAGGCGTAGCACAAGATTACACACAGGCCATGAGCTGGTATCAGAAGGCTATGGCGATGGGTGATGCTGATGCGATGAACGATATCGGCAGATTATACGCCCTGGGCCTCGGCGTACCCCAAGACAGCCAGATGGCCTTTGCCTGGTCCATGAAAGCCGCCGCACTGGGTGATTCCAACGCCATGTGCAGCATCGGAAGAATTTACGCCGAAGGTCTCGGCACACCACAGGATTATCAGAAAGCAATGAGCTGGTATCAGAGCGCCGCGGCTCTGAACAATTCAGAGGCCATGGTCGAGATCGGTGAGCTATATGAGAATGGCGATGGCGTAGCGCGCGATTATCAACAGGCAATAAACTGGTATCAAAAAGCCGTCGCGATGGGCAACTCCGACGCCATGGTCTGCATTGGTCTGGATTTTGCCAATGGAACCGGCGTACCCCAGGATTATGAGCGGGCTTTTATATGGTATCGAAAAGCCGTGGCCGCCGGTTCCGCACCCGGGATGAATGAAATCGGCCTGCTTTTCGCCAACGGACAGGGCCTCGATCAGGATTTCTCGCGAGCCATAGTCTGGTTCCGGAAAGCCGCGGCTTTGGGTGATCCTGATGCCATGTATAACATGGGCATGCTTTATAAAGATGGCCACGGCGTGGACCAGGATGATGCGCAGGCGAAAATCTGGTTTGAAAAAGCCGCTCAATTGGGAGATCAAAGAGCACAGAGCCAGCTTGCCGACATGCCGTCGTAATAGCAGCGGTCTTGTTGTGCTTTTCTGTAATTAAAAACTATTCCCTATCTATTTCGTCGCCAATCCAACATCCTGATATCCTCAAACTTTTTGAAGTCCTGATCGAACGACGCGATGGGATATTTTTGTGTCGCAGCATACGCTGCTAACGTGCAGTCGACAAAATGCATCTTCTCTACCGAATATCTTTTGAGCGCGTCCACGTGAATGGTTTTGTCGGTCATTTGGATTCCGGGGCTTTCGATCAGCGCCCCAAGAACCGCTGCAATTTTTTCTCGCGGATGCTTATAAAATGACTCGAGCACAAATACAGATTCACTTAGCACCGATGGCAACAATACCAGTGTAAGTTCTCCGCGATCTGAATTTTCAAACAAGCCCGCTGCGGCTCTTGCCTGTTCCCGGTTATCGCCTGTCAAATAACGGACGATCAGGTTCGTATCAACAAGACAGTGCTTCGTCATTTACGAAACCTTTTGGCCACTGACTTTGCAGTTGCTTCGCGGATCGACTTAAATGAACGACCCTCTCCCCTGGAACTTGCAAGACTGCTCATTAATGCACGGGCCCCCGCATGGACGTGGATGCTCACTCGTCCTGATTCGATTTCGTAAGCCAGCCGGTCACCAGGCTTGGCATCCAGTGCCTTTCGAACTTTGCTGGGTAGGGTCGTTTGCCCTCTTTTTGTTACCATGGAGTAGAACATGGGTCACCTCATATTAAAATTCCTTGTATCGCCATATTAGCCTTGTATTTTATTAATTGCAAGGCATCTTATTTTGTTCATTCTTAGTACTGTTTGCGCATTTCGTGGTTAAAGTTTTCTCCGTCTATCATCCATGTAATACGTGTAATCCGTGGTAAACATTTCAACTTCGAACTGCGGCAAATTTCCCGATGCAGGTATATTATTTACATCATGAGTGCCGGCCACGAACAACAGATCGAGAAGCTCCGCCAGGAAATCCGCCGGCACGACCGGCTTTACTACCAGCTTGCCCGGCCCCAAATCAGCGACGAAGAATATGACAAACTTATGTCGCGCCTGCGCGAATTGGAAAAGGCCCACCCCGAACTAATTACTCCCGACTCGCCCACCCAACGCATCGGCGACAAACCCTCGGAAGGTTTCGCCGCGGTTCGTCATGCCCTTCCCATGATTTCAATCGATAATACGTATAGCGAAGAAGAAGTGTTATCTTTTGATGCGCGGGTAAAAAAGCTGCTTGGCGGCGAGTCTTACTCTTATGTGTGCGAACCCAAAATCGACGGCGTTTCTCTTTCGCTGCGCTATGAGAATGGACAATTGGTGCAGGCCGCCACCCGCGGCGATGGAACCACCGGCGATAATGTCACCGCCAATGTCCGCACTATTCGCGACGTGCCGCTCAAACTAAGCGCTCCCGAACAGGCCACAGGGGAATTTAAATTCCCCGCCAAAATCCCGGAAATTCTGGAAATCCGCGGCGAAACTTTTCTGACCAAAGAACAATTCCTGAAAATTAATAAACAGCAGGAAGAGGCCGGCGAAGAACCTTACGCGAATCCGCGTAATACCGCCGCCGGTACGCTCAAACAGCTTGATTCGCGCGTGGTCGCGTCCCGCAAACTGCGCTTTTTGCCACATAGCCTGGGCGAGATCAAAGGCTTTGAATTCACAACGTACCGCCAATGGCTGGCGTTTCTAGCCGAAATAGGTTTTCCCGGCATGCCGCATATCACTTTTGCCGCAGACATTAAAGAAGTGATCGCGTTTCTGGATAAGTTCGAGAAAGACCGGCACAATTTGCCCTTCGATACCGATGGCGTGGTGATAAAAATTGTTTCGCTGGCGCAGCGTCAAACGCTGGGAACCACGGCTCGCGCGCCGCGCTGGTGCATTGCCTATAAATATCAACCCGAACAGGCGCAAACCCAACTGGCCCGTGTGGTATTTCAGGTGGGAAAGACCGGCACCATTACGCCGGTGGCGGAATTCGAGCCGCCGGTATTTATCAGCGGCACCAAAGTGTATCGCGCCACGCTGCATAATTTTGATGAAATCGAACGCAAAAACATCCGCCTGCACGACAAAGTCATCGTGGAAAAAGCCGGCGAAGTGATCCCCTACGTGGTGGGCGTGGTGGAAAAAGACCGCCCGGCCAATGCAAAAAAAATCGTGCCGCCGGAAAAATGCCCTTCCTGCGGCAGCCCCACCACGCGCGACGGCGGCTTTCTCCGCTGCACCAATCCTCTATGCCCAGCGCAGCTTGCTGAAAAGCTGCGTTACTTCGGCGGGCGCGACCAAATGGACATTGAAAATCTCGGCCCGGCTATAATTGATCAACTCATGGCCAAAGGGCTGGTCAAATCGCTGCCCGATTTATACCGACTTAAACTTGCGGACGTGGTTGAACTGGAGCGCATGGGGGAAAAATCGGCGCAGAATCTTTTGGACGGTCTTGAGGCGAGCAAAAAAAGGGGGTTGAAACATTTGCTCGCAGCGCTGGGAATTCTGCACGTGGGGACCGAAACCGCCGCCGACCTGGCCGAGCATTTTCCGTCGCTTGAAGCGCTCTCGAAAGCCACGGTGGAGGATTTTCTGACCGTCCCGGGCATTGGTGAAGTTGTCGCCGAATCGGTGCATCGTTATCTGCATGAGCAAAAAGGCGTTGAAATTTTAAAACAGCTCGATGCGTTGGGTGTCAAAACCACGGAGGAAAAAATCGTCCGCTCCGGCGGGCCGCTGGCGGGCAAAACCGTTGTCGTCACCGGGACACTCCAACGCTGGAAACGAAACGAAATTAAAGAGTTCATTGAATCGCTGGGCGGAAAAACCAGCGAGAGCGTAAGTAAAGGTACATCGTTTGTTCTGGCCGGCGATGATCCGGGCGGCAAGCTCGAAAAAGCCAAAAAGCTCGGCGTAGAAGTCATCGACGAGGCGGAATTTATAAAACGGACTAAGAAATAAAATTGGTTTACCACGGATTATACTGATAGCAATATTATTTATCCGTGTTATCCGTGGTAAAACTCTATGATCTCTGTGGCATTATGAATAAATTAAAACCAATTATCTGCGAACCAGCGAAGCACGCCGACATCCCGGAGCTGGTCGATCTTTGCCTGATTGTGGAACGCCAGCATGAAAACTACTGGCCGCTGCGCTGGCAGCTTCGTGCGGACATCCGCCAGCGCTACATCAATTGGATGACGGGCAATCTCGAAAAACCAGAATGGCTTTATTTGGTGGCGCGCCTGCCAGGGACAAAAAAGAAGCCCGCGATTATTGCCGGCGGTCTGGTCGCGGCCATCATGCCTGAAATTCCCATTTATGCGTTCACCAACTATGCCTTTATCCACGACATGGCGGTCAAACCTGAATTTCGCCGCCACGGCATCGCTCGCAAACTTATGCTTACCGCCAAAGACTGGGCGACAAGTAAAGGCGTCAATCAATTGCGTCTGATGGCCGCCGAGGCCAACACCCCTGCCCGCGCGCTGTTTGAACAACTCGGCTTCCGGACAACTTACCGCGAAATGGTTTTGCCAATTTAAAAGCCTCTTTGCTTAAGAGATTCTTAATTACAACAAAACAATAACTCTTGCGGTTATTTCCAAGCGTATTTATGCTGATTTTCGAATACACAAGGCTTACAGATCCTGGTATCAGGTATGTTGAAATTTCGTGCTTTATTCCATGTAACACTGTGGTTAATTCTGGCCGTCGCTGCGCCGCGCTCAACCTGTCTGGCCGATCAATCAGACACCAGTACGGCAAGCAATGCGCCTTTCAACGGCCGGATACCCGTTCTGGGTCATCTTAATGGAGACATCGGGAGAATCTGGACGGTAGCCTTTGTGCCCGGCACTCATGAAGCCCTTTGTGCCGGCAGAAAAGGCGTTATATACCTCTGGGACTGGAACACGCTTAAGCAGATTCGCTCATTCTCCATCGATCAGAGTCCGGTACACTGCCTTTGCGTTTCTCACGACGGGAAAACATTTGTCAGCGCCAGTCACAGCGGCAATGTATGTGTTTGGGACATCGCGAGCGGGAATCAGCTATACAAGTTTACCTGCGGCATGCCGGCCTTTTCGGTGGCTGTATCGCCCGAGGGAAATTGGGTTGTCGTCGGAACTCAATCCGGCGGCAGAATGTGGAACTTACATACTCACCAGGAAGTCGTCTCATATGCACATGCGAACAATACCGTCTATGCCCTCGCATGGTCACACGATGGAGAATATGTCGCCGACGGCGGCTCCAAGATTTGCATCTGGTCGATGCAACAACACAAATTTATCAGCACGCTTTCTGAAAGTGGCAAGTCGTTTGGCGGCTTAGCATTTACACCGGACGACCGGTATCTGTTTTCCGGCGCTTCTCAGCCGGGTGATGCCGGAGGAGCTACTGTGACCAAATGGGATCTTTCAACCCAGCGGAATATTCAAACCGTCACCATGACGCATGGCGTTTGGAGCATGGCAGTTACTCCTGACGGACGTTATGTATTCGCGGTCGGATACGACAACTTTCTTTATGTCTGGCCTCTGTCCGGCAGTCAGGTATTTATTTTTTCGACGGGGCATACCTGGGACATTACTTCGGTTGCCATTAGTTCAGACGGGAACTATGCCTTATTGGGATCAAAAGACATGACGGTGAGCGTGCTGGGGTTGAATGGCGCGGGTAACAACGCTTCTTCAACGGACGTGGCGGTAAACAACACCCAATCGCCGCCGCCGGCGCCCAGCCAAACTCAGGCGCCCCCGCCGGAGAACAACACGCCCCCGCCCGCTCCCGCGCCCATGCCTGCTCCAACACCCATCGGTTATACACCTACGCCCATCAGCATTTCCGGCACGCCGCAACCGCCCAGCCTGCCTGCCGATCCGAATTCGATTTTCCGTCCGCAATATCAGGATACGCAAAAAAATTTCGAAAAAGTTCAGGCGGAAATCCACGGCCTGGTGGTTTCACCTCTGGATAGCGGCGACATGGTCGGCCAGACTCTGGACATCATTGCCACGGTCATGAATGACCAGGGCAACACCAACTCCGGACAGGTCGCATTCGATGACAATCAGGTTGGCCCCGACATGCGACAATCTTTGCAGGAAGCGTCACAGGTAGTTCACCTGCGCTACCCAATATGGCAAAACGGGGTCGTTCACATCAGTTTCGGCGATCAATATTCTCAAAAAGACGGCGGTTCCGCAGGCGGTGCGTTTGCCCTTCTTATTTTGTCCACACTGGAAAATTTTGATATCGATGACAATTTTGCCATGACCGGCGAAATCACCGCCGATTGGAAACTCCGCGCCATCGGCGGCGTCGGGGCCAAAATTCAGGGGGCCATCGACGGCGGATGTACCGCGGTGATTATCCCGCAGGATGACCTGCAGGAATTTCATGACGCCATGCTCCTGGATGGGCCGGATACCGCATGGAAAATTCAGATTTATACCGAGCCAAACCTGCAACAAGCCGAAGAGCAGATTCGCACCGACCGGCCCAAGAACCTGCAAGAGGCTATGTATTTATTCTCAAAGGTGCAGGGCCAATTCCAGGACGAAGGTGATCGGGCTCTTTATGATCCCGAGGTCAAAAGCGACCTTGAGCAGGTGCTCGCCCTGAATCCGAATTGTGCATCGGCGCGGTATATGTTGCTGGAATCCCAGGGCAAACAGCCGACGAAGCTCTCGGAATCGGCTTCAGAATATGAAGCCTTTGTTGATGTGTACCCAATCCTGGATCTCATTTTCAGCGACAAAAACGTGATCATCAATCAGGACACGCTGCCAACATTGGTCGTCAATAAAATGCGACGCAGTCTGGGAGAGCTTCGCGACATTTCCCCGGACGACACGGTGCCACTCGTTGAAGATCTGCTTTCATTGGTCAACGCCTGCGATGACTTCGCCAATGGCCAAGCCGATAGCCAAGACGTCGCGGACCAGTTGAGCACAGTGGCGGGTCAATTGGAAGCTTTACAGATGGATCATGCAACGATGCAAAAAATGATCCAGCAGGGAATTTAGAATTTCACGGTTTTTCAGCGTTCAGTCTTCGGTGTTGAGATTGACCCATGAATTCGGGGGAATGGTTTTACAAATATAAACAGCATCTCTTTAGTAAACTCTTGCGATTATCGCGCAGAATACTTATCCTGATTTTACGCTAAACAGCTTCTAGTTTCGGTATCGCTTATGCGGAATATTCGTGTTCATTTCTATGTAACGCTGTGGTTGACTCTGGCCGTGGCGGCGCTTTGCGTAACTTGTATGGCTCAATCTGCCGAGGGGGCAGCAAAACAGGTGCCATTCAATGGCAAAATCCCTGTTCTGGGCCAGCTCACGGGAAGCACCGATCAGGTCTGGGCAGTAGCATTTGTTCCCAATACCAATAAAGTCCTTTCTTCCGGTAATGACGGGGTCATACGCCTTTGGGATTTGAACACACTCCAGCAGATTCGCACTTTCTCCAGCGACGCCGGACCCATACATGCTCTTTGCGTTTCTCCTGATGGCAGAACGTTTGTCACCGCCAGTCTGCATCATGTTATTAGTGTATGGGACATTGCGACCGGCAATCGGATATCCACCTTTACCTGCAACAGCCCGGCTTTTGCCGCGGCTATCTCACCGGATGGCAATTGGGTTGTTATTGGAACTCAATCCGGCGGCAGTATGTTGAATCTTAAAACCGGCCAGGAAGTCACTGCCTATGCACATAAAGATGGAGGCGACCGCGCCGTTGCCTGGTCACCCAATGGCCAGTACGTCGCCGCCGCTGGAGATAAATCCAGGATTCTGATCTGGTCCATGCAGCAGCATGAATTTAACACCACACTCGTTGAAAACACCGGCATGATTGGTTGCCTGGCGTATACGCCGGACGGCCGATATCTCTTTTGCGGTGGCAGAAAGGCAAATGTAACCCAGTGGGATCTTTCAACCGATCAAAAGGTTCAATATGTCACTTTGGACGGGTATGTTTGCAGCCTGGCGGTTACACCCGATGATCGTTATCTGTTTGCTGTCGGAGATGATCGCCTGCTTCATATCTGGCCTTTGGCAGGCGCTGCGCGGGCGCGGGTGTTCGGATTTTCAACAGAACATACGTCGGCCATTACTTCGGTTGCGGTCAGTTCCGACGGGAATTATGCCTTGTTGGGATCACAAGACCGGAACATCAGCGTATTGGAATTAAATGCTACGACTGATACTCTTCCAACAGACGTTGTTGTAAACAACAATCCCTTGCCATTGACCCCGGATCAAACTCCGACGCCCCCGCCCGCAGACAACACGCCCGCCCCCAGCGGCAATGCACCCACGGCAAATCAAACACCTTTTGATGGCCGGATTCCCGTTCTCGGCCAACTTGGAGGAAACAACAGTCAAGTTTGGGCGGTAGCCTTTGTGCCCCGTACGCATGAAGCCCTTTCTTTTGGCGATGACGAAATCATACGTCTTTGGGATTTGAATACACTTCAACAAATTCGCACTTTTACCGGCGATACCAATCCAAAAGACGGTTGGGGCTATGGTCTTTCTGTTTCTCCCGATGGTAAAACGTTTGTCAGCGTCAATCGAGCGGGTGAGGTTCGCGTATGGGACATCGCGACCGGCAATCAGATATCCACGTTTACCTGTGGCGCCAACGCTTTTTCCGCGGCCATTTCGCCGGATGACAATTGGGTGGTGATTGGAACTCAAAACGGCGGCAGAATGTGGAATCTCCATACCGGAGAGGAAGTCCCTGCCTACGTACGCAATGATGGAGCTGTCTTTGCCGTCGCCTGGTCTCCAGATGGCGCCTATGTCGCCAACGCTGGACAACAATCCCAGATTTCGATCTGGTCCATGCAACAGCAGAAATTCATTGCCACGCTCTCAGAGAAAACTTTAGCAATTAATGGCCTGGCATATACCCCGGACGGTCGGTACCTCTTTTGCTGTGGCAGACAGGCGAATGTGACCCAGTGGGATCTTGCAACCCATCAAAAAGTTCAATCCATTACTCTGAGTCGCCGTATTTGGGACTTGGCAATTACGCCTGATGGCCATTACTTGTTTGCCGTTGGTGACAATCAATTGCTTTATGTCTGGCCTTTGGCCGGTGATGGACGGGTATTTGGCTTTTCTACGGGGCACACTTCAGCCATCACTTCGGTGGCCGTCAGTTCAGACGGCAATTATGCCCTCTTGGGATCAAGAGATGGCACGATTAGCCTGTTGGGATTAACCGCCGCGGATAATAATGCTCCGTCAACCGATGTTGTAGTCAGCAACATTCCGTCGCCCTCGACGCCGGGTCAAACCCAGACGCCATCACCGGGGAACAACACGCCCAGTCCGCCTGGCAATGCTCCTACGCCCATCAGCATCTCCAATGCACCGCCGCCGGCCAATCTGCCCGTGGATCCCAATGCCATTTTCCGCCCGCAATATCAGAATACCCAGAAAAACTTCCAACAGGTCCAGGCAGAAATTCACGGCCTCGTGGTTTTGATACTCGACAACGGCGATATGGTTGGGCAAACCCTGGACATTATCGCCACGGTCATGAATAACCAGGGCAACGCCAACTCCGGACAGGTCGCATTCGATGACAATCAGGTTGGCCCCGAAATGCGAGAATCTTTGCAGGATGCGTCACGGGCGGTTCACCTGCGCTACCCAATATGGCAAAACGGGGTCGTTCACATCAGCTTCGGTGATGAATATTCATCAAAAGATGGTGGTTCCGCGGGTGGCGCGTTTGCCATTCTTATTCTGTCCACACTGGAAAATTTCAATATCGATGACACTTTCGCCATGACCGGTGAAATCACCGTAGATTGGAAACTCCGCGCCATCGGCGGCGTGGCCGCCAAAATTCAGGGGGCCATCGATGGCGGCTGCAAAGCGGTAATTATCCCGGAGGACGATCTACAGGAATTTCATGATGCCATGCTGCTGGATGGGCCGGACACCGCATGGAAAATCCAGATTTACGCCGAGCCAAACCTGCAACAAGCCGAGGAGCTGATTCGCACCGATCGGCCCAAGAACCTGCAAGAGGCCATGTATTTATTCTCAAAGGTGCAGGGCCAATTCCAGGTTGAAGGCGATCGGGCGCTCTATGATCCCGAGGTCAAAAGCGAACTTGAGCAGGTGCTGGCCCTGAATCCGAATTGCGCATCGGCGCGGTATATGTTGCTGGAATCCCAGGGCAAACAGCCGACGAAACTTTCAGAATCGGCCTCAGAATATGAAGCCCTGGTTGACGTGTATCCCCTCAATGATCTTATTTTAAATGGTAAGACTATGGTGCTCAATCCGGACACTTTGCCGGCTGTGGTCGTTAATAAAATGCGGCGTTCTCTGGGAGAGCTTCGCAACATGTCCCCGGACGACACGGTGCCGCTGGTTGATGACATGCTTTCGCTGGTTAACGCGTGCGACGCGGTTGCCAACGGCGAAGCTAATGATCAAGCCATTGCGGACCAGTTGGGTGCGGTGGCGGGAGAGTTTGAAGCATTAGAAATGGACCATGCAACCATGCAGAAGATGATCCAGCAGGGAATTTAACGCTTTTCGTGGTTAAATCTGCGCTAATCTGCGGATTCATTGTGTCGTCGTGGTAAAAACTGTCCACTGTTCCGTATTCCCTAAGTAATAACTCTTGAGATTATTTCTGGGGATGTTTATGCTCATTTTGAACGTTTAATGCTCCTGGTTTTTTGGATCGGTCATGCTGAACGTCCGTGCTCACTTCTACATGGCGCTGTGGTTGATTCTGGCCATTGTAGCGCCGTGCTCGATCAGCCTGGCCGATCAATCCGCCAATAACACCGCCGGCAATGCGCCGTTCAATGGCCGAATCCCCGTTGTCGGCGTGCTTTCAGGAGACATCGGCCAGATCTGGACGGTAGCCTTTGTGCCCAATACCCATGAAGCTCTTTCCGCCGGTAGAGACGGCGTCATTCGCCTCTGGGATTTGAATACACTCCAGCAGATTCGCACATTCTCCGGCAGTGATAGCCCGGTGCATCGTATTTCCGTCTCTCCCGATGGTAAAACGTTTGTCGGCGTAAGCCAAAATGGCGACGTTCGGGTATGGAACATTGCGACCGGCAACCAGTTATCAATGTTTAACTGTGGCGTGCCGGTCTATTCGTCGGCCATTTCACCAGATGGCAACTGGGTGGTGGTCGGCACACGCATCGGCGGCAAAATGTGGAATCTCAAAACTGGACAGGAACTAACCGCTTATGCACATAATCTTAGGGGTGATTATGCCGTCGCCTGGTCCCCCGATAGCGCCTATGTCGTCGACGGCGGCGACGCTTCCAAAATCCTGGTCTGGTCCATGCGGCAGGGAAAATTCATCGACACGCTTGCTGAGAAGACCGGAATACTTGTCGGCATGGCCTTTACGCCGGATGGTCGGTACCTCTTTTGCAGCGGCGTCAGCGCCACGGTGACTCAGTGGGATTTTTTAAACCGGCGAAAAATTCAAGCCGCCACTCTTGGGCGCGGCATTGGAAGTCTGGTGGTTACTTCCGATAGTCGTTATTTATTCGCAGGTGGGAATGATCACCTCCTTTATATCTGGCCTTTACAAACCAATCGGGTTTTTGCCTTTACAACAGAGCACACCAAGGGCATCTGCATTGCCGTCAGTTCGGATGGCAATTACGCTTTAGTAGGGTCAGTGGATGGCACCATCAGTGTGCTGGGGCTAAACGCCGCGGATAACAATGCTCCGTCAAATGATGTTGTGGTCAACAATAATCCGCCGTCAGCGGTGACAGATGAAACTCAGGCGCCGCCTGCTAACGACACGTCCACCCCTGTCGGCAATTCGCCTACGCCTGTCAGCATCACCAACGCGCCGCCGGCGGCGAACCAGACTGTCGACCCTGATTCAATTTTCCGCCCGCAATATCAAAACACGCAAAAGGATTTCGAAAAAGTTCAGGCGGAAATCCACGGCCTCGTGGTTTCACAGCTCGACAATGGCGACATGGTCGGGCAGACCATGGACATTATTGCCACTGTCATGAATGACCAGGGCAATTCCGGGCAAGCTATTTTTGACGACAGCCAAATTGGTTCCCAGATGCGCCAGTCCTTGCGTGACGCCGTACAGGCAGTTCATTTGCGCTACCCGTTATGGCAGGATGGTCTCGTTCATATCAGTTTCGGCGATGAATATTCGGCAAAAGACGGCGGTTCCGCAGGCGGCGCGTTTGCCATTTTGATGCTATCCACATTGGAGAACTTCGATATTGACGACAATTTCGCCATGACCGGCGAAATCACAATCGACTGGAAACTCCGCGCTATCGGCGGCGTCGCCGCCAAAATTCAGGGCGCCATCGATGGCGGATGCACCGCAGTGATTATCCCGCAGGACGACCTACAGGAATTTCATGACGCCATGCTGCTGGATGGACCGGACACGGCCTGGAAAATTCAGATTTTTACTGAGCCCGACCTGCAGCACGCCGAGGAATTGATTCGCACCGACCGGCCTAAAAACTTTCAGCAGGCGATGGATTTATTTTCGAAGGTCCAGGACCAATTCCAGAATGAAGGTGATCGGGCTCTTTACGATCCCAAAGTTAAAAGCGAGCTTGAGCAGGTGCTTACCCTGAATCCCAATTGTGCGTCAGCGCGGTATATGCTGGATGAATCCGAGGGCAGGCAGCCGACTAAACTTTCGGAATCGGCCTCGGTGTTTGAAGCCCTGATTGATGTTTATCCGATTCAGGATCTGATTTTCACCGACAAAGATGTTGTTATTAATCAGGATACGTTGCCTTCTCTGGTCGTCAACAAAATGCGGCGATCCCTGGGCGAGCTTCGTGATATTTCCCCGGATGACACGGTGCCGCTGATCGACGATTTGATTGCGCTGGTCAACGTCTGTGACCAATTTGCCAACGGCCAGGTTGATGATCAGGCCGTCACGGATCAGCTAAGCGTGGTGGCGGGCCGACTCGAGGCGCTGCAGATGGACCATGCGACGATGCAAAAGATGATTCAACAGGGCATTTAGCGGTTTTCACCACAACGAAAAAACGATACGACGTGATCAATTAAAAAGTAAAAATATAAAATGCGCGCGCGGAGAACGGCGCGACGAAGCCGCGCCGAGTGGGTAGAGCAGTTGAACAGTGGAGCAGTAGAGCACATAAGGATTTTACTAATCCAAATGTTGACTGCAGCGCTATCAAAAGTCCATCATATTGTTCACTTGTCAAAGGCCGCCGTGGACTTAGATACGCTCGGCAATGATTCGATATAGTCTTCGAGTGCTAGGGATATCCCTTGTCTCCAATAGTGTATGATACAGCCTGAATTTATTTCAGGAGGCAGCGCGTGATAAATCCATCGAACGCATCGGATCTGAATATGGACATGTCGCCGGAGGAATTGCAGACCGTCAGCAAGCTTCAGGAAAGCTTCAAACTTTTGCGCCAGGAACTGGGCAAGACCGTTGTGGGGCAGGAACAGGTGATGGAAGAATTGCTGATCGTCCTGTTTTGCCGCGGGCACTGCCTGCTGGTGGGCGTGCCGGGACTAGCCAAGACGCTGCTGGTTTCCACGCTGGCGCGGGCGCTGAATTTAAGCTTTAATCGCATTCAGTTTACGCCTGACCTGATGCCTTCGGACATCACCGGCACCGAAGTGATCGAGGAAGACAAGGCGACAGGAGCGCGCTCGCTGCGTTACGTGAAAGGCCCGATATTCGCCAACGCCGTGCTGGCGGACGAAATCAACCGTACGCCGCCGAAAACGCAGGCGGCGCTGTTGGAAGCGATGCAGGAACACCAGGTGACCTCGGGTGGGACGCAACGCCGACTGCCCGAGCCGTTTTTTGTAATGGCCACACAAAATCCAATCGAACAGGAAGGAACCTATCCCCTGCCCGAAGCGCAGCTCGACCGCTTTATGTTTAACGTATTGGTGCATTACCCAACGGAGCAGGAAGAGTTCGACATTGTGCGGCTCACGACGGCGCCGCGAAAAGTGGAGATCAACCAGGTGCTTACCGCCGAAGAAGTGCTGGCTCTGCAGGAGCTGGTGCGGAAGGTTCCGGTGGCGGATCACGTGGTGCGTTATGCGCTGCGGCTGACGCGCCAGACGCGCGTGGGCCAGGCCGATGCACCGAAATTCGTGAAGGATTATGTGTCCTGGGGCGCGGGACCCCGGGCGTCGCAGTATTTAGTGCTGGCGGCCAAGGTGCGGGCGCTTTTGCGGGGACGCTATCATGTGAGTACGGAAGATATTCGATCGGTGGCCTATCCAACGCTGCGTCATCGCGTGCTGACGAATTTCAACGCCGAGGCGGAAGGGATTCATTCGGACGACATCATTCGCCAGTTGATCGAGCATACGCCGCGCGACGGCGAAGGGGAAAAAGTCACGGCGCAGCTTCCAAAAATTCTGTCCACGCCATCGAGCTAAGCGGCTCCAGGACAGAGATGAGCGAGACCCATGGCCGAGAACCAGCAGGACACGCCTGATTATCGCAAATATCTGGATCCCCGGACGTTGGCGAAAATCGCCGCGCTGGACATCCGGGCACGGTTGATCGTTGAGGGATTCGTCACCGGTATGCACCGCTCGCCGTACAAAGGGTTTTCGGTCGAATTCGCGCAGCACCGGCCGTACAGCAGCGGCGACGACATCAAATACATCGACTGGAAAGTGTTCGGGCGGACCGACCGGCACTACATCAAACAATATGAGGAAGAAACCAACCTGCAGGTGATGTTGGTAGTGGATGCATCGGCGTCGATGCAATACGCGGGGCAGGATAATCCCGGCTGGCGGAAATTCGATCATGCGATCAGCGTCGCAGCGAGCATGGCGTACGCGGCGATCCATCAACAGGACAGTGCAGGCGTCGCGGTGTTTGATTCACGCGTGCGGCGGCTGATCAGGCCGTCGAACAATTCGCGGCAGTGGCGCACGATTATCGACGAACTCACGACAGCGCCCGGCGCGGCCAAAACCGACACGGGCAAGGTGCTAGAGGAAATCGCCGAGGAGCTGCGCCACCGCAGTTTGATTGTCCTGATCAGCGACATGTTCGACGATGCCGAACGGATCATCAAAGGGATACGGCATTTAAAATACCGGCGGCATGACCTGATATGCCTGCAAATCCTGGATCATGATGAAGTGGATTTCCCATTCCGCAACACCACCATGTTCAAGGGAATGGAAATACCGGCGGAATTGGTGGTGGAACCACAGGCGCTGCGCGAAGCGTACCTGGAGGAATTCAATCGCCATTACGAACGGCTGAAACAGGCGTGCCATCAGTTGCACGTGGATTACACGCAGGTTGATACGAGTGTGCCTCTGGATGTGTCGCTGCCGGGATTTTTAGCCGCACGAGCGATGAGGATGCATTAGAGATTTTTTGCCACAGAGTTCACAGAGAAGATAAAAAATGAATGAAGTGAACATGACCAGTGAATCGCTTAACACCAAGCGGTCATTACAAAGTTGGATCGCCTGGACTATATACTTTGTGGGTTGGATTACATGGTTTGCGTCAATGTCATTGAAGGCAGATTATCTTTTCCCGGGCCTATTTTCATTCTCGAACACATACCCTCCCCCATCAAGTGTACAACCGGCCTCGGTTTTCGTGATGCTAATCGCCGGTCCTAGTGGCCCCCAAAATCAGACAGCTGGTGAGATGCAATTGGGCTTGTCCCTTTGTGTGGTCTACGATATCGGCGTGTTGTTCTGCGTTTTCTGGCCGCTTTTTCGGATGGGACCGCAGTGGTTGGACATTATCGGCCGCGTGGGTGCGCTGGGCGCCTTATCCGTTTGGGCCGAAGTTGCTTTCGCATCACAATATTTCAACTTCCATGTTTTACCGGGATATCCCGTTTTGGCTGTCGCCAGCACGTTGATCTGTATCGGCGTCTGGCTGATTCCGCCGCGGCTTGCGAAGTCTAATGGGCAAATCCATAAACCAATGCTTAATCCGGGAGTCAGTCCGCCCTCAAATTGAGTAATGAAAAATAGTGGAGTCTTTCTTGGTTTCGGAAATAAATATCCTCGCTGCTCTACCTTTTGTAACGCCTTGGCTGTTTGGGGCCGGGGCGGCGGCAGTGAGCATTCCCATCATCATTCACCTTTTAAATCGACGGCGATTTCGCATTCAACCCTGGGCAGCGATGGAGTTTCTAATGGCAGCGCATCGGCGGAATATACGCCGGTTGCGGATTCAACGCCTGCTTTTATTGCTGCTGCGCTGTCTGGCAATTCTGCTGCTGGCCGCCGGGGTAGCGCAATTCACGCCGCAGGGCCGGGCGCTGCAGACGATGCTGGGCTCAAACCAGACGCTGGATGTGGTGGTGTGGGATGATGCATATACGATGGCGTATGAGCCGCCGGGGAGCAATTCGGTTTTTTCCGACTCACGAGATTTATTGACCGGATGGCTCATGCACGCCAACGGGCCCCAGCGCGTGGCGATATTACGCGGATCTTCCTTTCGGGCGCCGCTGATGGATCAGCCGACGGCAGACCTGGCCCTGGCGATGAACATGGTGCAAGTGCAGAAACTTACGGATGCCAGCGCCGATTTGGCGGGTGGACTGGCGCAGGCGCTGAAAATTGTCCAGGACCAGAAGAGCCGCACTTCTCAGGAACGGGTATGGCTGATAACCGATGCCGCACGTGGAGCTTTTGGCGTGGACCAAAGCCAGCCCTTCGACATAGCCCCTCGACTTTCCTCGGGACAGGCTCAGGGCGGACCTGGGGGGACGGCGGAGCGACTGCGGCAGATCGCCGATGGAATTACCGCGACGGGGGCCCAGTTTCGGGTTATCGATTTGGGTTCGCCGGATGCGGTAAATATGGCAGTTACGAATCTCTCGACGATTCGATCCGTGGTGGTGGTTAACCAGCCGCTGCGGATTAAGTGCACGATTTTTAATGCCTCTACTACGGCGGCGTCGAATGTACCGGTGAATTTTTACCTTGATGGCGTACCGGCGGGCCGGCAGTTAATCGATCAAATCGACGCAGGTTCTTCGGCGGAGTTTACGATGGCGCTGGCACATCCAGTGACTGGGCCGGGAATGCACGTGATTGAAGCACGACTGGAGCCCGACGGCTTGCCGGTTGATGATGTCAGGCGCCTGGTCGTACAGGCTTTCCAGAGCGTGCCAATGCTGGTGGTGGACGGCGAACAGGGCGATCCGGAACGCGGCATTTTGCCCAGTACGGCGTGGCTGACAACGGCGCTGGCGCCGGAGGCTGGGGCTGGCGTATTTACGCCGCAGACCATCAGTGAATTACAACTGCCGGATGAAACACTGGAACATTACCGTGCGGTGATTTTAAGCGACACGGGAGCGCCTGATGCGGAATTGGCCGCCCGGTTGCGGCAATTTGTCAGTTCGGGCGGCTTACTGATGATTTTCCCCGGGCCGGATACCAATCCATCACAGTGGACGGCGGCGCTGGGCACCGGGCCGCATGGGCTATTGCCCGCAGCGCTGGGGCTGGCAACAACGCCTGCGGGAGCAAGCGGGACGGTGGGATTTGATCTAAAGCACACAATTAATTCCGTGACGCTGCCGTTTATACGGGCCGAGCAAAGCGGCATTCATACGGGATTTACGAGCGTCAATACCAGCCGATACGTGGCCCTGGAGATTCCGCCGGAGTCGCCGGCACAAATCATCGCGGAATTTTCCAACGGGGCGCCGGCGGTGGTGATGCGGAATTTTGGTGCAGGGCGTGTCGTGCAATGGGCGACGACGTGCGATACGCGATGGACTGAATTTCCCGCGCAACCTTCTTATTTGCCCTTTTTGTATGAATTGTTTTATGCGGCGCTGCCGGATTCGGCGGCGAAATGGAATTTGCAGGTGGGCCAGGCGATTGCAATTAGCGCGGGTGAAGAAAGTGAACAGGGAGAATTGGGCGAACAGACCGAACTGACAGATCAATCGTGGCGTGGCCCGGAAGGAATTTCAGTCACGATGAACCGGCGTATTGTGGGCGATGCCGTGGAAGTTCTGAGCGATCCAATTTGGCAGACCGGGATTTATCAAAATGACGGCGGCGAAGTTGCGGCGGTAAACGTGGATCCGGTGGACGCCGACATTCGGCATTTATCGGCGGATCAAATCGCGGCGGTATTGGGGATTTCACCCGGGGACGTATTGGAACATCCGCAGTCCCCGGCAGATTTAACTGTAAGTCAGGCGAACGCCGGCGGCGACGCGGGGCAGAAAATGATTATGCTGGCCCTGGCGGTGCTGGTGATGGAGACGCTGTTGGCGCGGGCGTTTTCGCGATATAGCCACGCAGATGAAACAAAAGAAAAGTCACGGGCAAAACTTGTACAGGCTTAAGATGGATTCTCCCGTAAGCAATTTCATACTGATCGGCGCGGCCATGCCGGTGCAGACCAGTTATCACTGGATGCTTGGCGCGCCGCACCCATGGCTGATCTGGACGCTTTTGATTGCCGTCGCGGTGATGGGATGGTGGTCATACCGTAAGCAAAGCGCGGGGAAAAATATCCGCAAGGCTATGGGGTTGACGAGAGTTGTGGCGTTGGCGGTTGTGGCGCTGCTTCTGGGCGAGCCGGCACTGGTGCGGCAGGACACGGTGCGCGATCCTTCAGTTATCGCGGTGTGGGTGGATACATCGCTTTCCATGACGCTGCGCGATCAATACAACGTTGCGCCGATGATCAGGCTGGCTATGCAGGCGTCGAATGATGTGGAACATTCCAGCGACATGGAAGCGCGCCCGACGCGGTTTGATCTGGCGCGGTCGCTGCTTAACCAGGCACAACTCGGATGGCTGGAGGCGCTGGCACAAAGGCAGCAGGTGGCGTTGTTTACCGGTTCGACGCAGGCGCAACTTGTAGGGATTGCGAACAATGCGACGGAACTTAGCGGGCTATTGGATCGGCTCTCGGCGATTCAGCCGGATGGAATTTCCACAGACGTACCCGCGGTGGTGGCGGGTATTTTTCAGAATTTACAAGGCCGGCCGATTAGCGCGGTGATTTTACTTACAGATGGGCGCAGCACGACGGGCAGCAGCGCGGATGCGGCCAGGGCATTGGCGCGAGTTAACGTCACGCCACTATTCGCCACGCCGATTGGCATGGCGACGGAGCCGTTTAACCTGGCGCTGGAACAAATCGCAGCGCCGCACAACGCGTTTGTACAGGATCCACTGGCAGTGACGGGTGAGTTGCACGTAACCGGTGCGACTAAAACACTGCACACAATCGTCCATCTGTATAAGCAAAACGCCGACGGGAGCCTGGGCAATTCCATCGCCGATCAACCGATCGATATTACGCCCAGTCAAGACATGTATGACGTTCATCTATTGTTTCGGCCGGATGCGCCGGGCGATTACCGACTGGCAGTGAAAGTTGATCCGATAGCAGGTCAGCTTACAGACGCGGGCAACCAGGTTAACGGAATTTCGACGCACGTAGTGGATACGCCGGTGAAGGTTTTATACGTGGATGGTTATCCGCGGTGGGAATATCGGTATGTAAAAAATGACCTGGTGCGCGAGAAGACGGTGCTGCTGAGCTGTTTATTGCTTTCGGCGGATGACGAATTCGCTCAGGAAGGAACGCTGCCGATCGCGCGTTTTCCCGAGACGCAGGATGAAATGAACCGCTATGACGTACTGATTCTGGGGGACGTGGACCCGAATTATTTTTCCGACGCACAGATCAATTTGATCGTCAATTTTGTCGGTCAATACGGCGGCGGATTCGGCATGATCGCGGGGCAGAATTTTTCGCCATGGGCGTACGCACATACGCCTTTGGCGGCGTTATTGCCGGTGCTGGCCGGCGATCAGAATAATCCGGCGTTGGCGCCGTCTGGGAATCAACCGTTTGTATTGCACCTGACGCCGGCGGGCAAGGCGAGCATGCTATTTCATTTTTTTGACGACGAGGATGAGAACCTGCGGCAAATTTCCGAGATGCCGCCGATGTACTGGTTTGCCCCGGTGCTGGGCCTGCAGCCGAGTGCGGAAGTTCTGGCCGATTTGCCCAGCCACAACATCAACGGCGAACCGGCGCCACTGATTGTGTTTGGCAGATATGGAGAGGGACAGACGATGTTTTCGGCGATCGACGACACATGGCGATGGCGCTATTACCACGGCGATCCACTGTTTCAGAGTTACTGGCTGGAGATGATCCGGCTGCTGGCGCGCTCGCGCGTGTTCGGAGCGGGCACGGGACTGGAATTGCAGGCGTCGGCGGATCAGGTGCAGGTGGGACAGGACATTCAATTATTTTTGCGGTTGCATGACCCAACACTGGCCAACCAGATGCCCGAGACAGTACAGGTACAAATTCAGGGGCCGGGTGGTGAACAAACGACGGAACTGGCCCCACAGGGTGCGGATCGGACCGAGTACCAAGGCGATCTGACATTATGGCAAACCGGCCGATATACGATTGCACCGGAGGCGGGGAGCCTTCCCGGGCAGGTGCAGCCGGTGAGTGTTTCGGCGGTTTTGCCAAATTGGGAGTTTGATGATCCGCGCACCGACGTGGCGGCATTGGAAAATTTAACCGCCGGTACGGGCGGACGGGTTATCCAGCCGCCGCAGATGCCGGTGCTGCAAACACTGATCGCCGACCGCAGTGTGGAAACCATTCAGCAGCAATCTACGGAACTGTGGAATAAGCCGCTGGCGCTGGGGGTTCTGGTGCTGCTTTTGACGGTAGAATGGGTGCTGCGCAAACGCGCCGGATTAATTTAGAGGCTCCAACCCATGACCATGCTCGGCAGTCCGACTCCGCTGATGCAGCGCTTGGCGCTGTTGCGGCGGCGTTTGCGCATCATGCTGGTGCTGCACGGCGCGGCGCGGTGTGCCGCGGCGCTGATCGGCGCGGTGCTGGGGCTGATTTTTCTGGATTACATGCTGCATTTCCCGGGGTGGCTCCGGCTGGCTTTGTCGGTCGCGGTGATTTTTTCATGGATCGTTTTGTTGATTCGCTGGGTTGTTTTGCCGGCTTTTCTGCCGTTGTCGAATCGATTTTTAGCATCAAAGCTGGAAGATGCCGCGGGATTATCCCATGAAGAGCTGCTGACCGCGGTTGAATTTCTTGAAAACCGCACTTTGGAAAAAAATATCCTTGCCGCGAAAACCGTCGACCAGGCGACGCAGGTTTCGCAAACACTCAATCCGGCGCGGGCGACGACATGGCGATCAGTGAATCATTGGTGGTTTGCCGCGCTGCTATTAGTTATTGCAGGGGCGGTGGGCGCGTTGATGCATTCGGATCGGGCGAAGATCGCTTATCTTCGCTGGACCGATCCGCTGGGGCATCATGAATGGCCACTGTATTGCCAGGTGCAACTGGTTTGGAACACGCCAACGAGCGGGCCGCCGTCGCTTTGGCCGCGCGGCGAGCCGCTGACTTTGCAGGCGACGGTAGTCAAAGGTTTTGATCCGGAAATGCAGGTGTGGCTTTACTGCCGGCAGGACGGGCAGGACATAGCACCCGTTTTGATGACGTGGCAGGGGAAAGACCACGGAACGCTGTTTGAAAAAATTCTGCTGCCTCAAGGGGATAACCTTGATGTAAAAGTGCGGGCAGGGGATGACAACCAGGAGCCATGGGTTGAAATCAAAATTGCTCCGCGACCGCGTTTCGTTTTATTGCGCGGCCAGGTTGCGGCTCCGGCTTATGCGACCAATGTGCCGGTATACAGCGTGGACCTTTCCCAAGGCGGCTTGCATGTGATCCAGGGTTCGCGGGTGACGGTGGATTTTCAGTGCGATCAGCCGGTGAGTTTGTCGCAGGGAGCGATAGAGCTTGCGCCATTGGATGCGAGCCTGGCGGCGGCATTTGCAGCGCCGCCGAAAGTGAAGATTACGGGTCCCGAGGAGGGTTCGGCATCGTTTTTAGCGCGACAAACTTTTTCCGCAGCGCTTTATGTAAGGGACATTCAGGGCCTGCAAAATCGGGAAGGCGGCGTGTTCCAGGTGGACGTGGTGCCGGATGCGTTGCCAATGGTGCAGATTGTCGATCCATCGCACTCGATCGATTTAACGCCGGACGGGCATTTGCAGGTGCAGATACAGGCGCAGGATGACCTGGGGCTTACCACAATTTACCTTGCGGGGCATAAGGTTGACGCCAAGCCGAATCAGCCGCCGCTGTTTCAGACGTCTTTGACATGGAACAAACTGGTTTACGATTCGGCGATGCGGAGTTTCCAGGGCCAGGCGCAGACGACATGGTCGCCGGCGGATAGTTACCTAGGCGTAGGAGATAGCGTCATTTTACAGGCGGTTGTGGGAGATAATTACCGCGTTCAAACAGCAGCGGGCCAGACGCTGACGCATCCGCTCGTCTGGTCGACCGGGGTGCTGGTGAACATTCGCAGCAGGGAAGAAATTCAGCAGGCCCTGCGAAGCGATCTGGAAGCGGTGCGGCATTCCATTGAAATGCTTTTGGCGGCGCAGCAGCAGACGGCGGATGCCACTCTGGCCATTCAACGTTCGATTGCAGAGACGGGAAAAGCAACGCCAGCGCAGATTGCGACGCTGGCGGACTTGGCCGCAGCACAGTCAAGTGAGGCAGCCCGTGCGGATGCGATCAGAGAGACGCTGGGGCAAATTGGAGAAATTGCCCAGAGAAACGGCCTGGAAGATTCGCCGGAAGGCAAGCTCGCGGCGCAAGCCGGGGATTTGATGAACCAGGCGAGCCGGCAGAATATGGCGCCGGCGGCTGTGAATCTGAACCAGAGTTCGCAACTGGCGCAAAATCCCGGGACGGTTAACCAGGCGGGCGCAGCACTGAGCCAGGCGCATCCACAGCAACAAACTGCGATACAAATTCTTCAGCAGATACTCGACGAATTGGGCCAGCAAGGGCAGTTCGCGACGCTTAAGGCGCGTTTGGTGCAGTTGATCCAGCAACAGGCGCTGCTGCAGGCGCAATTGAAAGCACTGGCCGGCCAGACAGTGGGGCAGAACATCAATGACCTTCCGCCGGACGTGGTGGCCAAGCTTCATGATCTGGCGCAAAGGCAGCAGGCGCTCTCGCAAAGCACCGAGCAGTTGGTAAATGATTTACATACTACAGCCCAGCAGGTGCAGGATACGAACCCGGCGATGGCCCAGACGCTTAACAATACCGCGACCATCGCCCAAACAATGATGGTGAGCCAGAACATGACGTTGGCGGGCCAGTCGATTAATGCGAATCAGGTTGAATCCGCCAGTGACCAGCAGGGTCAGGCCGCCAAAGGCCTGCAAGCGATGCTGGATGAAATGAATAAGTATGACCAGCGATCGCTGGATGAACGGCAGCAGCAACTGGAAAACCTGATTCAACTGGTCAAAAAGCTTATCGCGCGACAAACCTCTTTGATGCACACGACGCAGGCGCTGCCGGCTAATGCGCCGACCGCGGCATTATCGCCGCTGGCGGACCAGCAGAGCCATTTACAACTCGACACCGTGACGGCGGCGAATCAGGCGCGGCAGGCCGATCCGGCAGGTCCGTCGTCGGGCGATCTTCATGATGCTTCAGACGCCATGGGAAGTGCGACGGGCGATCTTTTGCGCGGGCAAAAGCCACAGGCAACGCCGGACCAAAAAGCAGCGCTGGATAATCTCAATAAGGCGCTGGCGGATTTACAAAAGGCCCTGAATGCTGTTCTGCAGCAGCAGCGGTTGCAAACGCTGCAGGGGATCGAGGCCATGTACAGAGCGATTGAAGAGCAGCAGAAAAATTTGCTCGATCAAAGCCAGGATATCGTGACGCAAGTGCAGGCGAACGGCGAACTGTCGCGACGGCAATTGCTGCAGTTGCAGACGATGTCGGCGACGGAGGCGCAGCTTATCGATAGTTTGAATGCGATCAGCCAGCGACTGACGACGGCGGCGCCGCTTCTGGTGTGGATGAACCAGGGGATTATCCAGGCGATTACCGGGGCCAAAGGTCAGATGGATCAGACGGCGGCGGATCAACTGATGATCGGCGATGAGCAATACGCCATCCAGATGATTCAGGCGATTATTGACGCACTTGACGAGCAGATCGACGCGGCCAAACATGGCGGCAGCGGCGGCGGAGGCGGTGGCGGCGGGCCGTTGGTGCCGCCTACGGCGCAGCTTGTACTACTTAGGACCCTCCAAATGCAGATCAACGCTAAAACTGAATTGCTCAATACGATGTATAAACAAACGACAGACCCAGACCAGCGCCTGCAGATACAGCAGAATATTCACGATTTGGGCGTTATTCAGGGTCAGCTTCGGCAGGAAGCCATAAAGGTGATTCAGTCGATGAGCGGCGGGTCGTGAGAACAAAAATGGTTTCTAATATAAAGATAATATTCTTCCAGCGCAATCATAATGAGATACTCAATATCGCTTGCGGATTGAACCGATAATATTGGCGATTAATGTCGACATCGCGATTACTACTAAAAGAGGAATCCACGCGTTGGGTGGTGCGCCCCCTGGGGTAATAGCAAAGGCGACGATCAATATTGCAAGAAAAATTGTTACAACCGCCATAACAATGCGTTGCCAACCGCCTGATAATCGAAAGACGGCGCTTGTTGGAATCAATAATAAGGCAGTTGCTGCGGCAAGGAATAGAAGTGATCGCGATGAAATAACAATTCCGATGACAAGAAATATTGGTGCAGCAATTAACAACGCCAGCGATACCATAGCGCCTTGGCGTTGATTTGTGGTAAGCAGGTATTTTCCATAGCGATTGAAATAAATAAGCAGATTGAATATAGGGTCTGCTGTCCAAGAGAGAAACACAAAGGCAAAATAGGCTGCAATTAAGAGGCTCACAGGCAGATTGACTAATGATGCAGTACGGCCGATAACCTGCACACTGAACCAAATCCCAATAACCACAAGCCAACGAGAGCGGCGGTTCAAGCGGCTCATAAACAGAAGATAAGAAAGCATCCAACGATAGATGAAGTATTTCGCCTTAAGAGCCGTGAGCATTCCCTGCCGCGCCCACTCGAGATTGGGATTAATACGTAACGCTTCGCGAAAATGCTCCATCGCTTGACGATAGTTTTTCTGATGCAGGTAAGCCCACCCCTGATTGGCGTGCGTGAGCGCATCATTTGGATGCGATTGCAGCGTGCCTTCTGTGGTCCAGATGGCTTCCTGCTTACGATTCAGTTTGATAAGAGCCATGCTTCGGAGGTTACGGCAAGAGGCGTTATCAGGTTGTATGGCCATGCCCTGTTCGGCTGACGTAAGAGCATCTTGGAATCGTTCCAGATTGAATTGTATCTCGGCCAATTGCGCAAAATAGGAAGCATTCTGCGGAGCCAGACGCAGTGCCTCACGAATAGCGACTTCGGCACGTTCCCAGTGTTTACGGCGCGATAGCACCCAGGCCATGGAATAATGGGCAAAGGCATTATCCGGTGCGAATTGAACCGCCTGTGCCGCCTCATTTTCGGCTGAATTAAAATCCTTAAAGTGTGTAAGACATATAGCAAGCAACGCATGACTATCAGGATCCGAAGGCTCATCGATCAAATTCTGGCGAAGCTCAGCTATCGCCTGATCGTATCTGGATTGACGGTATAAAAGCTCAGCTCTTTGATAACGCTGATTTTGCAAGTTGGTTAAAGCCTCAGATATTTTACGATATCGTCGTATTGGCCGCCCTGATTGGAATACAATGCATAGTTTCGCGCTGTGGCAAACCAATCGCGTGATGAAGGTTTCAACTGACCTGCGGCTGCAATAAGGTCCTTAGTGGTTAGCGGTTTTGGAACACCTTGCTTGATCGCTTGTTGCAATTTTGCTTCGACGGCCAGGTCCACCACTGCTTTAAGATCCGCACCGGTAAAATCAATAGCTTTTTGTGCAATAGATTCAAAATCCAGATTATCCGCCGGTTTACCCTGCATAAGTATGCGTAATGTCGCAATTCGGGATGCAAGGTCTGGCGGAGGAATAAACAGCACCCGATCAAAACGACCCGGACGACGAAAAGCCGAGTCAACATGCCAAGGTGCATTGGACGCTGCGAGAATTAAAACCCCATCATTAGAGGACTTCACGCCATCCATTTCCGCGAGAAACTGGTTGATCAGATGCCGCCCGGCGGATTTGCGCATATCGGCGCGTGAGGCAGCCAGCGCGTCGACTTCATCAAAGAACAATACACAAGGCCGATTTCGCCGCGCCCTTTCAAAAACTTGATGAAGATTTTTTTCCGAATTGCCAAGCCACATGTCCAACACATCGTTTATGCCGATGGCCAAAAAGGCCGCATTAATTTCACCTGCAGTAGCTCTTGCAAGATAAGTTTTCCCACAACCCGGAGGACCATACATAAGAATGCCGCCGCCAATGGGTTTGCCATATGCCTTATAAAGTTCCGGATGAGATAATGGGTGAATTATTTTTAGCCTGATTTCTTCTTTAACACTATCAAGTCCTCCAACATCGGCAAACTTGATGCGCGGGCGCTCTATTTCACACAATGGTTCATCGGAACCGTCGCCAGCGGATGACCGAATTTTGCCATCGACAACTTCGTCTTTATCGTCAGAAGAACGACTGGGTGGAAGAATATTGTAGCGGCTGGCAAAAGACTCATCGGCCACTGTTCGATCAAGCTCCACGCCCTTTTTGTATTGCCGAATTGCATACTCAATCTCCCCAGTTTTGGCCAAGAGCTTGGCGTGAAGTACGTATGTTCTGGGCGGGGCACTTCCCGCACTTTTCTTAAGAATCTCTTCGACGACAACAAGAGCGGCGGCATTTTTATCCTGTTGGAGAAAAGCGTTTGCCAGACCAAGTTTGACATTTTCGTTACGCGGTTCAGCGGCAAGAAGCTTTTTATATTCGACTTCGGCCTCCGACCAATAGCCATAGTTGCCCAGAGTTTCAGCCAAGTGCAACCGGAGAGAATGATTATCCGGCGTTAAAGCAACAGCTTGACGAAGCGCATCCAGAAGTTGGTTAGGATCAGACATTGTCACACTATGCCAGTAATGTTCTGCACAATTTATTTATTGGCCACTTTTCTCTCTTCTAAAATGTTAATTTACGTATATCCAGCGTGATTCGCAACGGGTCAAAACAGTTCGGCACCATATGCTTTGCAGGGTATGAACATGTTATAATGCCTGTCATGAAATCCGATAGCAGAAATTGCAACAAATCCAGCGATCGGGCGCATATCATTGTCGCGGGATTGATTGCCTTAGGATGCGCGGCGGGCTTATCGGTTTTGCCATGCAGGGCTCAGTCACAAAATCAGCCGAGCCAAACGCCTGAGCCGGCGTGGCTATTCCGTATGCACGCATGGCCGGCTGGAACAAGCCAATTGGATAATCCAGATGCCGACGCGCAAGAAGAAGCGCAACAAGAGGCCGGGGTGGATACGAAGTCGATGATGGACAACATGCTTGCCAGCGGCCAGCGGCTGCAGGCGGGCGACCCCGGCGTACAAACCCAGCAGTGCCAGCAAAAGGTCGTCGATTCGCTTAATGAATTGATTCAACTGGTGGCTCAGATGTCCGGATCATGTTCCAATCCGGGACAGAAGAACGGCCAGAAACAGTCCATGCAATTGCAGATGAATCCATCGAACCGACAATCAATGTCTCCGAGCCAGGCCGCAACAAATTCATTTATTCCCGCCGGCGGGGCATTACCGGCCGGTGGCGAGCAACCGATGGATTCGCAGCGCCAGCAATGGGGAAACCTGCCGCCTGCGGCGCGTAATTTGATACTCAACGCCGAACATAGCGAGGCGCTGCCGGATTATCAGCAGCAAGTCGATTCCTATTATCGGGCGCTGGGGCAGATCAACCAGCAGCAACAAAGCCAATAACTTTGATCATCGCCGCCTTCGCACGCCGGGCTTATCAGACAGCGCAGAAAATCCATTTCATTGAATCCGGTTGAATGAATTGCCGATGACAAAAAGGCTATTTGTGCATCAGGCACAGATCCCTGAATTCCGGAAGGTCGGAATAAGCAGGGAAATCAATAGCAAACATGATCAAAAAGTCGCCCGGTCGAAAGATCATGCCATGAAGACTTGCAGAAATAATTATAAACCCAAGTTTATATGACCGAGGCGACTTTTTTCCTGGAGCGCCGGCGCCCCGCACTTCCGCTTGCCGCGGCTGGCGGGCACGCCGGCGCTACCCATTATCAGACAGAGCCTAACCACGAACATCACGAAAAGACGCGGGAATATCCGCAGTTATTCACAGAGCGGTTGACGATTTTGTCGTGCCGGAGTTTAGCGGATTAACCGTGGCCGCGGTGAACCAGTCGGAAACGCGAGAGGGATTGCCGCAATCAGGGCAGCGAACCTGAAGGTTCTGATAATCGGCACCGCAGGATGGGCAGCGCCCACGGTTGGCGAACATGTCAAAACGAGACTGGCAATGGCCGCACTGCCAGAAATCTCCGGCGGGGGCGGGGCGGCGGCAGGCAGGGCATAAACATTCCGGGTGGCGCGGCATTTTGGCAGAGGCGGCGAGTTTTCGGGACTGTTGAACTCCCCGCCACGCCTGCATGACCAAAAAGGCGCCCAACATGATCAGATAAATGTTATTAAAACCACTGCCGCCGGATTGGAGTAATAAAAATCCAATCAGCGAGATCGAGCCAACCAGACCGAATATGGCTGCGACCCTGAGCGCCGTGGCATCGCCAAGGAAAAACCAGAGGATGGACCAGACGATTTTACCGCCGTCGAGCGGATAAATCGGCAGGATATTAAAGATTAAAAGGGCCAGGTTAATGAACACAAGCGCCCTTAAATACATCATGAAATCCGAAGTAATTGGCGTTTCAAAAAGAAAAAAATTGAGCCGTGGCAAAAAACGGGCCGGGTCGGACATTATCCATGACAGGGGTAAAGCATGAACTTCCGCAGCATACAAACCAATGGTGACGGGGATGAGCAGAACATTGACCAACGGTCCGGCGACGATGCTCCAGAGCATGGCACCGGGCCGCCAAGGCGGCTGAACAAAGGCAATGCCGCCAAAAGGCCAGAGAACTATCCGTTCGGCCTTTCCTCCGACCGAACGGCAGGCCAAGGCGTGGCCGAATTCATGCATCAACACAATGGCAAACAAAGAAATAACTTCAACCGCATTCCAAGTCGCGTTCTGGTATTCGCCGGAACGCAACTGCACTTCATAAAGAAAAATAAGAAACCAGCTCCAGTGCAGATAAACGGTGATGCCGAAGATTTTAAAGAGTTTAAATGCGCCGGGCATAGTGGTTCCTTGGGTTAACCGGGGTGCGGCATACATACCTGGCCGTGTATGAGTATTCTAGTAGGGAAAAGAAGATCGTGCATATCAGGACATGGGTTACAGCCATAGGGCACGGTTGAAAGCGGAAGAAGAAGCAAATGTGAATCCGCGCTTGCCAGTGGGTGAGCAAGCAATGACAATACAAGGCTTGGCGGTTTCCCGGATTTACCGCATGGAATAGAGGTGTTTTTTGGTCCTTTTCCAGCGTAAATATCGGGCTCTGTCTCTTAATATCTCGGGAGCCTAATGATCCTGCTTAACGCACGGAATCTGATGAAGACTTATGGCGGACGCACGGTGGTCAATCGTGTGACGTTCGAAGTGGGCCATCGCGAAGTCGTTGGGTTGCTGGGGCGAAACGGCGCCGGCAAAACCACCACCTTTCGCATGGTCATCGGTATGATTCGCCCCGACGAAGGGGAAGTACTTTTTGACGGTGTGGACATCACGCACATGCCCATGTATCAGCGGGCGCGCAGCGGCATGGGGTATTTATCGCAGGAGCCGTCGGTTTTTCTCCGGATGAGCGTGGAAGAAAATCTGCTGAGCATCCTGGAATTTCTGCGCTTAAGCCGGCCGCAGCGCCTGCAGAAGGCCGCGGAACTGCTGAGCGAATTCGGCCTGATGCACACCCGCCGACAAAAGGCTTATACGCTTTCCGGCGGCGAACGCAGAAAACTGGAAATCGCACGGACGCTAATCACCAACCCTTCGCTGATTCTGCTGGATGAACCGTTCAGCGGGGTGGACCCGATCGCGGTGGAGGAATTGCAGAAGGAGATCCGCCAGCTTCGCGAGAAAATGGACAAAGCGATTTTGATTACCGATCATAATGTGCAGCGTACACTGGAAGTGTGCGACCGGGCGCTGATTATTTCGGAAGGCGTCGTGCAGGCGATGGGCACGCCGAAGGAATTGATCAACAATCCGCTGGTGCGCAAGACGTACCTGGGCCATACGTTCAAGGGAGATGAGTTTGGATAAGACTGGTCGTTGAACAGAGTTATGGACTCGGTAAGCCGGATTCGACAATACGGGCGGTGGTTTGTGATGCATCGCCGGCGCCGCGTCAGTGAAGCAAAAAAGAAAAATCTCTAATGTTGCTCTACAAAATGGCTGCAACAATTCTGATCGAACTCAACATCCATCAGGAGAATTTTTTCCACCGTTCTGGTAACGGGGTTTATAGGCCACAAGACAGATGGTGTAATCCGGCCAGTGCGTCGCCCAGGCCATAAAGCGGTCAAAAATCGGAGGTAAAACGCGCAAGGGAAGAGTCAATAGCCATCCCAGTGGAAAAGACAGATTACACAAACTTCTCATGAGGGTCGTGCCCTTTTGAGAAAAAAAACCACTGCATGAGGAGATTTCCTCGACCATAAAACCGGACTGTTCGCAAAGTTCGTGCAGCATCGCTTTGGTGTAGCCGCGCCGCACGTGCCAGCCGTCTTCGGTTTTACTGAACGGACCGTAGTCCTTTGCCGTAATTGCACGATAAAAATAACTCGGTGTGCTCAGCAACAACATGCCTCCGGGGCGTAGACAGGCGTACATGTCGCGCATCAGTTTTCGGTCATCCTGAATGTGTTCGATATTCTCAAAACAGATAGCCACATTAAAACGCCCGATGAATTCCGTCTTTTCGTGAAGAAAACGCACATCGACAATGGGGAAATCGGCCTGAGCCTTACACAGTTTGGCGCGAAGCGCGGCAATGTCCTGATTGCGTTTGTCCCAGGAAAGCCCGATCGACATGTATCCGCGCAGGGCCGCGACAATGGTAAATGCGCCGCTGCCGCATCCAATGTCGATAAGCGATTCTTCATTTCGGGTTTTCGGCAAACGCTTTTTAAGCCAGCGCCAACGGTCATAAACTAAAAAATCGCCGTGCAAAAACGTCGCCCGATATCCCAACAACCGGACGAAAATCGAATTGTTCATGAAGAATCTCCAAGAGACTCGGCATTATTTGGTATTTCCAAATTAGCGTCAACAGCGCAACGGCGACCGTGAATCTCTTATTCAATAAAGGCTGAAAATCCAGCAGAAAGACGATTATGGCTTGAAACAGGACAGCATCAGTCCTCGTAAAATCTGCGATTTCAGACGGAGCTGTGGCCAGTGTGGAATGGTCTGCATTGGTACAGACAAGTGGATTTAAAGCTGTTGGTTGGTTGATTGATTATCAACCGTCCAACGTTATCGGAGGAATAATTCGTCATATCGCCTAATTTTTGTTACCTTATTTTATCAGCCCAGGCAAGTTGTACTTTCCAAAAGTAAAGTAATCCCCATGCTTTGTCGGTTCGGGAACAACCGTTATACTTGGCATTTAAGTTACACGGAAGGAACGATTTTTTTGTTTTTCGCCCGCGGGCAGAACCGTAATATATGATACGGATTCTTCATAGACCACTGGAAAATTAGGGCGGTATTGCTCACCATCGCGGGTGGAATCGGCGAATGAATTTAAGTCAGGCATGTAGTTTTGCGACTCTGGTGAGTCTGGCGCCAATTATATTGTATATTTTCGGATTCATTAAGGATCCGTTTAACCCGCTTTTAGTCATCGCAGGCATCGCCTTCGGGGACTGCGTATTGAAACCACTGACAAATCCCGCTCCCGCACTTGCTTATGTGCCCGAATATGCGCTGATTCA